>Ga0207703_10000062_pt1 | contig 127244 bp, 109 predicted proteins | sample KBSSwiS12_FD_184304 | JGI IMG/M metagenome (GOLD analysis project Ga0207703, IMG submission 184304) | Switchgrass rhizosphere microbial communities from Kellogg Biological Station, Michigan, USA - KBS Switchgrass S1-2 (SPAdes) (version 2) | ecosystem: Host-associated > Plants > Roots >...
AGGCGGGCGCCGGCGTCGGGAGGTAGCTCGTCGCCGAAGACCGCCGCCCGGACCCAGTCGGCCAGGGCCGGGTCCAGGCGCAGCAGCAGCGCGGGTAGTTCGTGGGCGGCGGTGGGCATGCCGTCACGATGTACGCGGGCCGTGACATCTCCACCCGGCCTGGCTGCTTCCTGTGGATAACCCGGTCGAGCCGGGGTAGGGGTCGCCCCGGCGCGCCCGGTTGTCCCCAACCAGGTCCGGAACGACCTGACAGCAGTCTGATAGTCCGGGTCTGGACACCCTTCACCTCGGCCTGGCAGAAGACGGGGTAGGGATTTTTCCCGATCGTCCGCCGGGCGGACGACAACTATCGTCGCCGATATGAGGCCATCGGGGAGGCTGACTCTTGATCCAGAACAGGTTGTCGCGACCGTCGACTTCGACGGTCTGCTCGGCCGACTGACGAAATCACTCAGACAGGGCCGGGTCAGGGCAACCGGCTGCCAGGGCAGCGTCGACTGGCTGTTCTTCCAGGTGGTCCTGGATCTGGCGGCCGAGCCGGAGCTGAGTACCGGATCGCCGCCAGGCACCGGGACGCCGGACTGGATCGGACGCACCCTGAGCCCGGTCTGGAGGGACCTCCTGGTCGGCACGGGCCAGCGCTACCCACCGATGCTGACCTGGCTGACCCGGGGTGACCTCGGGCGCCGCCGCAACTTCCTGGGGATCGGCCTGATCCGGAGCCTGCCCTACATCCGGCACCGGTTCGAAAGGGTCGCGGAGGTGATGCCCTGGCGGGTGGACCTCCACGAGGCGGCGATGGCGGTGCTGCGCCAGCGGATCAACCAGACTCCCGACGTGACGAAAGCCACCACAGTCGTCGGTACCCACGCCGGGATCGGCGCCGGCACCGACCTCGCCGTCATCGGCTCGCCCCTGTCGCCCACGGTGAACGGCCTGGAGGACGCGAAGCGGCTCGTCCAGACGATGGCGTCCGGCTGCATCGCCGTCAGCGGCCCGCGCGGGTCGGGGAAGAGCACGCTCGTCCGGGCGTTCTGCCGCGCGCATCACGGCTACGACGCCGCGCCCGGCCTGCGCCTGGCGATCAGCGCGCCGCTGCGCTACCGATCGCGCGACTTCCTGATCCACCTCTACAGCTGCCTGTGTGACGCGGTCATCCGCGACCCCCGGTTCAACCAGGACCCGCCGCGCGACCGGGCCACCGAGACCCGCTGGGCGGCGGCCGCGCTGCTGGCCGGGGCATCGGCGGTCGGTCTGGGCTGGTTCGCCGTGACCGGACACTGGCCGTTGCCCAGCCACATCTCGGCCCGGGTGGCGGCCGGCCTGGGGGCGTTGCTGGCCGTCCTGGCCGTTCTCGGGGTGCAGCTCCGGCTCCCGCTGCTGCTGTGTTTCGAGAAGAACAAGGTCGTCACGCTGGCAGTGGACGCTCGCGAGCGGCGCCGTCGCCTGCACTACCAGCGGTCGGTCGTCGTCTCGCGGGAGGCGCATCTGCCGGGGCCGTTCGGGTCCGGGATGAGCCTGCTCCGCTCGCGCATCGAGGCCGAGCAGGTGATGACCCTGCCCGAGCTCGTCGACGACTACCGCGACTTCGTCGAGCGGATCGTCGCCACCCTGCGCGGCGCGCGCCGGCCGCGCCCGCCGGGCCACCCCCCGCTGGTGCGCCTGGTCATCGGCATCGACGAGCTCGACCAGATCGACGCGGCGGACGAGGCCCGCGCCTTCCTCGACGAGCTGGGCGCGGTGTTCGCCATGCCCTACTGCGTGTATCTCATCTCCGTCTCGCCGGCCGTCCTGGCCGCCGAGGAACACGCCCGCCCCCTGCGTACCGCGTCCGAGGGGGTGCTCGACGAGACGATCTGGCTGCGGCCGCTCCCGCTGCCCGGCATCCGGGAGCAGCTCGAGGGGCAGATGCCGAGGTTCCCACCGGCGTTCAGCGCGCTGTGCTTCGCGCTGTCCGGGGGACTGCCGCGGGACGCCTTCCGGCTGGCCCGGACCATCTATTCCTATGTCACCGACACCCGGGGAGCCGAGCGCGTCGCGGCGGAACACCCGGCCGGACCGCCGACGATCGGCCTGCGCGAGGCGGCCCACCGGCTGGTCACGGACGAGATCGAGATCTTCATACGGCGGGCCCGGATGCAGGTGGAGGCACTCGACCAACCGGACGGACGAGAGCTGCGCAGCCGCCTGGACAACGTCGTGACCATCCACCAGAAGCTGACCGACCACTTCGACGGGACGGAGCCGGTCGACATCGCCCAGGCGATCAGCGAGTTCACCGGAGTGTGGCGGACCTGGTCGTCGGGGCAGGTCGCGGCCGCCTCCCGGCTCGGTGGAGTCGCCAACGGGTTCGTCGTCGGGCTCTACTTCTTCCTCGTCGTCCACCATGTGTTCATGACGTGGACCGGCCGGTTCGCTCCGGCCGGCGGCGGCGTCGTCACGGCGGACGACGCCGTCGCCGGGCATCTCGACCCGGTGTGCGAGCTGCTGGGCGAGATCGCTCACACGCTCCTGGTCAGCCCGCTGCGCGCCGCGCAGCGGCTGGACAGCCTGTGCGGGGGAGAATCGCTGGGCTTGGCGGCGGTTCGGCCGGACTTCCTCGGCGCGGCCTGACCCGCACCGGCCGGGCCAGGTGGCCCCCTGGGCGCCCGCGGGCGGCGGACCCGCGGGCGGCGGACCTGCGGCGGCGGACCCGCGGGGCGATGGCCTAGCCTGGAAGGATGCCGGAGCCGTTCCCACCGTCGCCGCGAGCGGGTGAGCGCGCGGCCGCCGACCGGAACGCGGCCGGCGGCGACCCGAGCGCCGAGCTCATGGGCGCGCCGCTCACTCCCCGCCCGCCCGCCGCGCGCGGGCGCGGGCGCCAGCCGGGGGCGACCATCGCCCTGTCGACGGCGTCGACCTACCCGGAGTCGACCGCGGCCGCCTTCGAGATGGCCGCCCGCCTCGGCTACGACGGCATCGAGGTGATGGTCTGGACCGACCCGGTCAGCCAGAGCGCCGACGCCCTGCGCCAGCTGGTCGACTACTACGGGATCCCGATCGTTGCCGTCCACGCGCCCTGCCTGCTGCTCACCCAGCGGGTGTGGGGGAGCGAGCCGTGGGCCAAGCTGCGCCGGGCCCAGTCGGTGGCCGAGAAGCTGGGCGCGTCGACGGTCGTCGTCCACCCGCCGTTTCGCTGGCAGCGCGACTACGCCAAGGAGTTCATCACTGGCATCGAGCGGATGGCCGGCGAGACCGACGTGCGCTTCGCGGTCGAGAACATGTTCCCGCTGCGGGCCCGGGGGCGGAAGGTCTCGGCCTACGCGCCCGACTGGTCGCCGGTCGACGACGACTACGCCCAGGTCACCCTCGACCTGTCGCACACCAGCGTGTCCGGCTCGGACGCGCTGGCGATGGCCGACAAGCTCGGCGAGCGGCTCGTCCACCTGCACCTGGCCGACGGGACGGGGCTGGCCAAGGACGAGCACCTGGTCCCGGGCCGGGGCGAGCAGCCCTGCGCCGAGCTGCTGGAACGCCTGGCCGGGCGCCATTTCGCCGGCACCGTCGTCGTCGAGATCAACACTCGGCGGGCCGAGTCGCGGGCGGCCCGGGAGTTCGACCTGGCCGAGGCACTCGCGTTCGCCCGCCTGAACCTGGCCGCCGCGCCGGTCACCGCCGGCGCCTGACCGGCTGGGATGGCAGGGTTGCGGGCAGGCGCGGTGCAATCATGAGACGGTGAGCCAACGCTCGGCCTCGCCGTTCGACGCCCTGGTTGACGCCTATGACGAGGCGCGGCCCGGCTACCCGGTGCGGATGTTCGAGGACCTGGAGTTCCTGGCCGGCCGCCGCCTGACCGGAGCGGACGTGATCGAGGTCGGGGCGGGCACCGGGATCGCCACCCGGGCGATGCTGGCCCGGGGCGCGCGGGTCGTCCCGGTCGACATCGGGCCGGGCATGCTCGGCCGGCTGCGCCGGCACAACCCGGAGCTGCCGGTGGTCATCGGCGACGGCGAGGCGCTGCCGATGCGCGCGGGGGTGGCCGACTTCGTCTGCTACGCCCAGGCGTGGCACTGGCTGCGGGTGCCCGAGGGCGCGGCCGAGGCGTCCCGGGTGCTGCGCCCGGGCGGCGCGCTGGCCGTCTGGTGGAACGACGTCGACGCGGCCGAGAGCCGCTGGTGGCAGCGCCAGCAGGAGCGGCTGGAGCGGATGAGCCCCGGCTACACGCGCGGCTACCGGTCGGAGCGGCCCTACGCGGACGAGCTGCGCTGGACCGGCCGCTTCGAGGAGGTCCTCACGGTGGCCGGCCACTGGACCCGGACCATCTCGATCGAGAAGTACCTGACCTGGCTGCGGTCGAAGTCCTACGTCGCCGCCATCGGGGAGAACGTGGGGGACTTCCTCGAGGCCGAGCGCCGCTCGATGCTGCGCGCCTTCCCCGACGGCGAGATCGTCGAGCCGTTCCATACGATCCTCGTCGTTGCGCGCACACCGCGTTGACCGCCGTTTACACATCTTGGCCGATAGACCGACGTTGATCGACATTGGCGGATGTTGACGAATCTTGATGAAGGTCGACGGGATTGACCGTTTTGGGTCCTTTCCTCTAGTCTCGCAGGTCAGAGCAGCCGGGGGGCTGATTGGGCGGCGGAGCGGCATCCGCCGGTGAAAGGGGATCTCTGAGCCCGCGCGCACCGAGCACGGCGTTTCGCTATGCCCCCGCGCTGGACGGGATGAGGATCGTGGCGATCCTGTTCATTCTGGCCGGACACATGGGCGCGATCCACGCGAGCAACGTGTTCGTCGACGTCTTCTTCGTCCTGTCCGGATTTCTCATCACGACGCTGATGATCGCGGAGCACCGGCGTAACCGGCGGATCTCTGTCGCCCGGTTCTACGTCCGCCGCGCCTTCCGGCTCATGCCTGCCCTGTGGACGTTTCTGCTGGTCGGGCTGGCCGTCATCATGGTCGGCAAGGCGGCCGACGCCGCCTACCAGCACGACTACCAGAAGAACGCGATCACCGCGTTCTTCTACGTCAACAACTGGTACCGGATCGCCACGGCGGACAACCCGCTCCCGCCCGGAGTGGAGCCCGGCGGAATCTGGCTCGGCCACATCTGGTCGCTGTCGATGGAGGAGCAGTTCTATCTGGTCTGGCCGGCGCTGCTCGTCGTGCTGCTGCGGTTCCGGGCCGCGCGGCGCAACATCCTGCCGATCCTGCTCGGCCTGATCGCGACGATCGCCCTCTGGCGCTACCTGCTGGCCGACGACGGCACATCGCACATGCGGATGTACTTCGGCCTGGACACGCACGCCGACTCGCTGCTGATCGGCTGCACCCTGGCCGTCTGGCGGGACCGGTCGCTGCGGCTGGCCCGCCGGCGCCTGGTCGCGGCGACCGGGGCGGAGCCGGCGGCGAGCGCGGTCACCCAGGGCTGGAGGGCCGGTCAGATCCTGGCCACGATCGCCCCGGCGGCGCTGCTCGCGCTGGTCGTGCTGGCCTTTGTCGGCCCGCGCAAGGACAGCGTCGGGCCCAACGGCGACGACTACATCGGCTACACGGTCAACGCGCTGCTGGCCGCGACCATCATCGTCGGCGCCGACCTGCGCCGCTCCGCCCGCTGGGTGGGCTGGCTGGGCGCGAAACCGCTGGCCTGGGCGGGTAAGCGGACGTTCAGCATCTACCTGTGGCACTACCCGGTGATCTCGGCCGCGAACGGGGCGCTGGTGCCGCGACTGGGGCTGTGGCCGTCCGTCGTGGTGGCGGCGGTGCTGTCGGTGTTCGCCGGGTCCGTGTCGTTCAGGCTGATCGAGACGCCGGCGCAGCGACTGCGGCCGGCGTGGGCGGCGGCGCCCGGCTCGTCGCGCTCGTCCGGCTCGTCGCCCTCGTCCGGGTCGTCGCCCTCGTCCGGGTCGTCGCGCTCGTCCGGCTCGTCGCCCTCGTCCGGGTCGTCGCGCTCGTCCGGCTCGTCGCCCTCGTCGCCCTCGCCGTCGCGGGGCTGGGACGGTGAGCAGACGCTGTGGATCCCGCGCCAGGCCTGGCCGGCCGGGGGGCCACCCGCCCGAAGCGACCGGGAGAACGGGCGGAGCCCCCGGTCGCGGAATGGGCGGAGCCCCCGGTCGCGGAGGGCGGCAGCAGGTTGGCAGGACTGGTCCGGTCCGCGCGAGGGTGAGCCGGCCCGGGCCGGGACGGCCTGGCGGCCCTGACCACACCGGCCGGACGGCGGCGGCCGACGTGCTTTGCCTGATCAACGGGTGGCGGAGCGTGTTCGGGCCGTAGCCTGAGCAGGTGTTGCGAGCCCTGGTGGTCAGCGCGTCCCGGACGTCCATCGCGCGCGGCCTGGTCGGCAGCGCTCCGGTCAGCCGGGGCATAGTCAGCCGGTTCGTCGCCGGTGAGCGCGACGATGAGGCGCTCGCCGTCGCCCGGACGCTGCTGGGCCGGGGACTGCGCGTCTCGCTCGACCGGCTCGGTGAGGACACCGGTTCCCGCGCGTCGGCCGCCGCGACCGCCGACGCGTACGTCCGTCTGCTCGACGAGCTGCGCGGGGCTGGGTTCGGCTCGGCCTGCGAGGTCTCGCTCAAGCTCTCGGCCCTGGGCCAGGGCCTGGACGCGGGCCTGGCCACCCGGCTGGCCGGGCAGGTCTGCGCGGCCGCCGCCGCGGCCGGGACGACCGTCACCCTCGACATGGAGGACCACACGACGACCACGGCGACGCTGGCCACCGCGGCCGAACTGCGCCGCGACCACCCGGACCTCGGCGTCGCCGTGCAGGCCCAGCTGCGGCGGACCGAGGACGACTGCGCGGAGCTGGCCCGCCTGCGCGCCCGGGTCCGGCTGTGCAAAGGCGCCTACGCCGCCCCGCCCGCGCTGGCCTGGCGGGGCCGGCGCGAGGTCGCCCGCGCCTACGCTCGCTGCCTGGCGATCCTGATGGCCGGGGCGGGCTACCCGATGGTGGCCACCCACGACCCGGAGCTGATCGCCCTGGCCGGTCGGCTCGCCGGCACCGGCACCGGCACCGGTACCGGCGCGGGCGCGGGCGCGGGCGCCGGCGCCGACGGGGACGCCGGCGACGATCGCGGCCGCGGTCGCCCGTTCGAGTACCAGATGCTCTACGGCGTCGCCCCGGACGCCCAGGCCCGGCTGGCCGCGGCCGGGGCCGCCGTCCGCGTCTACGTCCCCTATGGTCAGGAGTGGTACGGCTATCTGACCCGGCGGATCGCCGAGCGCCCGGCCAACGTCAGGTTCTTCCTGCGGGCGCTGACCCAGCGCGCGGGCGCGGGCCGCTGAGAGGCGGGCGCTGAGAGGGAACGCGGAGGCGGCAGCATGACGGTGGCGGTGCTCGGGACGGGCAAGCTGGGGGAGGCTTTGCTGGCCGGACTGCTGCGGGCCGGGACTGCCCCGTCGGAGCTGGTGGTCACCGCCCGCCGGCCGGAGCGGGCAACGGCGCTGGCCGAGCGCCACGGCGTCACCGTGATGGCGAACGCCGAGGCGGCGGCCAAGGCGTCCGTGCTGCTGCTGGCGGTCAAGCCACAGGACATGGCCGCGCTGGTGGACGAGATCGCCGAGGTGGTCACCCCGGCGCAGGTCGTGATCTCGCTCGCGGCCGGCATCACGACCGCGTTCTTCGAGCGGCGCCTCGCCCCGGGCGTCCCGGTCGTGCGGGTGATGACGAACACGCCGGTGTTGGTCGACGAGGCGATGTCGGTCATCTCGGGCGGGACCCACGCCGGGCCCGACGCCCTGGACCGGGCCGAGGCGCTGCTGGCCCCGGTCGGCCGGGTGATGCGGGTGCCCGAGTCCCAGCAGGACGCGGTGACCGCCTTGTCCGGCAGCGGCCCGGCCTACTTCTTCTTCCTGGTCGAAGCCATGATCGACGCTGGCATCCTGCTGGGCGTGCCGCGGGCCGTCGCGGCCGACCTGATGGTGCAGACGGCGATCGGCGCGGCCACCATGCTGCGTGACTCCGGTCAGCATCCGGTCCTGCTGCGCGAGGCCGTCACCTCACCCGGCGGCACGACGATCAGCGCGATCCGGGAGCTGGAGAACCATGGCGTGCGGGCCGCCCTGCTCGCCGCGATCGAGGCCGCCCGCGACCGCTCGCGCGAACTCGCGGCCGGTTGAGCGGGCGCTGAGCCGGCCCGGGTCGGCTCAGCCCCCGCTCAACCCCCGCTCAGGCTGCGCGGCGCAGGGCGGGGGCGGGCTCCGGACCGCGGGGCGGGATGTCCGGCCCCGGGCCGATCGGCGGCACCGGATCGGGGATCGGGTCCGGCGGTACCGGCATCGGGTCGGGCGGTGGTGGCGGCGGGTCCAGCGGTGGCCCCGGGGGTGGCGGGTCCGGCGGCGGCATCGGAGGGGGTGACGGCACCGGGGGAGACACCAGCCACACCGGGGCCGGCGGATGAGCAGCTCTGCCCGAACCCGGGTATACCAGGCCACCCGGGTATACCAGGCCTTTGTCGTCGGTTAATTCGGTCATTGGGCCAGTCCCGCCGCGTGCCGGGCGCCGGAGCGAGTCCGCAACGGGTCGGGGCTCACCTCGGCCGGGAAACGGCGCAGGAATTCCCGCTCGAGCGCCAGCATCCGGCGGGTGTGATTGTCGAAGGCCGACTCGCTGCCATTCAGAAATGTCTCCCGGCGAGTTTCATGGAGATGGGCGAGCTCTCGGGTCAGGTCGACGTCGCTCAGGTCGCGAGGGTCGACACCGCTGACGGGGGCGGCGGCCGCGGGACGGTCTGTCATGCGCTCCTGGTACCCCGTCCGATCGCCTCGCACGCCGCCGCCGCGGGAGCAAGCCGAGGCCCGCGGCCCCTTCGGGGGCGGCCTTCCGGGTGCCGGCGGGGGTGCCGGCTCGTGACCGCGACGCGGGCCCCGGCTGGATGCCGGGGCCCGCGTCGCGTTGTGGTGTTCTGACTGACCTGTCGGACTGTCTGTTCGACGATCGCTCTTCGAGCGAACGCGCTGGTCCGCCGGGTGCGCTCCCGACGAGCGTGGCCTGGGCCCGTCCGCCGGGGGCCCGCCTTACCGGCGGACGTAGCGCCGCGAGCCGCCCCGGGTGTTGCGACCGGACAGCGCGCGCCACGCCAGCAGCACGATGATCGCGCCGATGATCGAACCCACGATGCCGGACGGCTGGAGCGCGCCCTCGCCCGGGTCCTTGCCGAACAGCGCGTACCCGAGGAAACCGCCCACGAACGAGCCGACGATACCCACGAGAATGGTGCCGAGAATGCCGATCGGGTCCGGGCCGGGAACGAGAAGCCGGGCGACGGCGCCGGCCAGGAGGCCCAGAACGATCATCACAACGACGAAGGTGACCATTTCTTTCTTCCTCCCGGTTGAGGTGGTTGAGCCTCATCTACCCGGGCGACTTTGGGCCAAACACCCGGCTTCGTAAATGGGCGACTTTGCCACCGACGCCGGGCCCGGGCGACATGCTCCGCGGGCCCGGGTGCCGACGGCTGGACGCCGGTGGCCGCGGGCCGCGGCGTCCCGCGCCGGGCACCCCCCGGATGGGTCGAGGTGGCGTCTGGGCGACTTGTGTCGGCGACGTGTCGGGATGAAGTCACCTGACCGTGTGAACTCGTCGGCGACGCCTACCGTTGCCAGAGAACCACCACCGCCGACCGTGGCGACCGGGTTGGCGCCAGCTGGCGGACCGCCTCCCAGTCGACGGCGGCGGCATGAGTGCGCGGATGGAGGGCACGGGTGCGCGGATGGAGGGATGGACACTTGATGCCGATACCGGAGTTCGACGACGCCGCCGACGACTACGCGCGGGATGACGATGCCCGGGACTACGTCACCGCGGCCACCGGCTCCATCCGGGACGACCGGGCCGCGGACGAGGCCGATGGCGCATCGCTGTGCCGGGGCGCGCGGATCGGCTTCGGTCGGGGTTTTGAGCAGACCGGGCTCGGGCTCGGGTTCGAGGCCGCGCACCTGGACGAGATCGTGCCCGCCAGCGACGACTACGCGCTGCCCCGACTGGCCCGGGTCGAGGAGTTCCTCGACGACCCCTGGCGCCGCTGAGGCCCACGCCGCTGAGGCCTACGCCGCTGAGGCCTACGCCGGCCGCTGACACCCGCGCCGCCCGAGGAGCGGCGCCGCCGAAGTCAGCGCCGCGCCGCGAGCCCTGAGCGGGGGTCGGATCTCGGCCCCGAGCGGCGCGGTTCCCCACAGAAGCCCTGGCCGGGGCACCTGACATGAGACTGTGTCGAAGTGCCGCGCCGTATCCAGGAGATCGTCATCGACTGCGCCGAGCCCCGGCGGCTCGCCCGCTTCTGGTCGGAGATCCTCGGCCGGCCGGCCGACATCGTCGACGACGCCTGGGCCAGCATTCCGGCCGAGCCGGTCCGACTGGCCTTCCAGCGGGTGCCCGAGGGCAAGCAGTCCCCGAAGAACCGGGTGCATCTTGATGTGGAGGACGACGATCTGGAGGGCGCGGCCGAGGCCGCGGTCCGGGCCGGGGCGACCCAGTGTGGTGGTGTCGTGCGGGACGACTACGGCGCGTTCATCGTCATGGCCGACGTCGAGGGCAACGAGTTCTGCTTCGTGACCGCCCCTCTGACGCCGGTGGCCCGGCCGGCGGCGATCCGGCCGGCGGCGATCCGGCCGGCGGCGATCCGGCCGGCGCCGGTCCATCCCGAGCCGGTCCATCCCGAGCCGGTACGCGACTGAGGCTCCGGCTCGTCTCGCACGGGCCGAGTCGGGCGCTGGGTGTCGCTGGTCGCCACTTCGGTGGCGTTGCTGTGATCTCACTACTGATGGTTACCGTTGCCCAGTTCGGGTCGAGCGCCACCTGATCCGCTGGACCCAGGTCCGGCGGGGCTCCGTCGGTCGCTCTCGGTGTTCGCCTTCCGTGCCGCGGTCGCCCGGTCATCGCCTGTCGTCCTGGGCCCAGGTGCCGTGACCAGCCATCGGCCCTTTGGTGGCAGTGGGCGGCCGCGACCGGGGCTGCTCGATTGCGGTAGAGCCAAAGATCGAAAAAAAACACCTGAAGCGACGCGTTAGGTGTTCAGAGTAGTGATCTAGAGCCCGTTCGGTCCAAAATTTTACAATGTTCGGTGCATCTGTCCTCGTGCACGTGCGAATGGCCGTGCGCTATCCTTTGCGGAGGGTCGTGCATGTGCACGGACTTGGCCCGCTTCGGCGGGCCGGGGCATCGAGGAGACAGACATGGTCGAGATCTGCAATGGGATGGCGGCGAGCGGCCTTCCCGCCCTGGGGTGGCGGAAAAGCCAGCGCAGTGGGGCGCGCGGCAACTGCGTGGAGATGGCCAGGATCTCGGACGACGCGATCGGAGTCCGTAACTCTCGGTTTCCGGACGGGCCGGTTCTGATCTACACCCAGGCCGAGATCGAAGCCCTGATCCTGGGGGCCAAGGACGGCGACTTCGACGGTTTCCTGGGCTGAGCCGATCGCCTGAACTGGATCGGCCTCTTGATCGGACTTCGGGGCCAGGTCGGCTTTCCGAGCTGGACCGGCCCGGTCGCCACGATGTACGAGCAGGCGCCCGCGCGGGCGCGCATGGCCGTCAGAGTTTGTGGGACTGACGGCCCCGGATCCGGCCGGTGGGTCGCCGGCCGGACCACCGGGTTTTCCTGATCATGTCGCCGACGCCCACCGGGCGCGGCGGCCTGGCTACCGCTGCAGTCGCGCTCGGGGCTCGGGCCGCCGGTCAGGTTTCGTTGATGATCCGTGTCAGGAGCTTGGCGGTGGCCTCGCCTGGCGCGGTGCTGTCGACGCAGAGCCGGTTCATCGCGTCCATGTAGGTGTCTACCTCGTCGCGCTTCTCCAGCAGGGTCGCGCCGGAGAGATGCTCCAGGTAGACGACGTCGCTCAGGTCGGAGTCGGGGAATCGCAGGATGCTGAAGGCGCCGCCGTCGACCGTGTGCCCGTTCAGGCTGAAGGGCATCACCTGGAGGCTCAAGGTGCGGTGCTCGACCAGGTCCAGCAGGGCCTCGAGCTGCTTGCGCATCACCTTCGGGCCGCCGACCGGGCGGCGCAGCGCGGCCTCGTCGACGACCACCCACAGCCGGGGTGGATTGTCGCGGCTCAGGATCTTCTGCCGGCTCATCCGAACGCTGACCATCCGGTCGACGACATCGGACGGGGCCTGCCGGTTACCCTGCGTCATGATCGCTCGCGCGTACTCCTCGGTCTGGAGCAGCCCGGGCACGAACTGAACCTCATAGGTCCGGATCAGCGACGCGGCCTCTTCCAGGCCGATGAAGGGCTGGAACCACTGGGGCAGGACGTCCTTGTAGCTCTGCCACCAGCCCGGCTTGTTGGCCTCCTTGGCCATAGCCAGCAGTGGCTCCCGCTGCTCGGGGTCGTTCACCCCGTAGAGGGAAAGGAGGTCGGAGACGTCCCGTTCCTTGAAGCTGACCCTCCCGAGCTCCAGCCGGCTGATCTTCGATTCGGATGCCCGGATGTGGTATCCAGCAGCCTCGCGACTGATGCCGCGGGCCTCGCGCAAGAGCCTGAGCTGGGAACCGAGCACGATCCGGCGGACTGTCGGTCCGCCTCCCGGCTCATTGGTGCTCACAGTGCGCCCCTCCACGCAGCGGGTCCCGTCGGTTTCGAGTATGCCACTTGATCGATCGTCACGGGTACCAGCCGTGGCATATGCACGTGCACCCGCCACGTGCACCCGTCACGTGCACTCGTCACGTGCACCCGCGTCTTGCATCTGCACGCCATCCGGACCATGATGGACGAGCACGCCCACAAACGCCCCCGTTTCACCGAACCCGTGGCTTCATGTCGCGCTTCGATGGTTTCGGGGGGTCCCGACGGCCGGCGACGCGGCACCCCGGCCGTCGGGGAGGGCGGGCATCGTCACGGTCCAGCCGACCCTGGTGTGAGCGGAAGGTAACCGGCCTTGACTGTCAGCTTGCGTCCGAGCAACGGGTCCCCGGGGAGCCTGGCGTGAACACCGGGATGAGCGCCGGAGCGTCCATGAGCGCGGGGGCCGGGGTAAGCGCCGGCACCAGCCTGCCGGTCGACGTCCACCTGGTGATGTGGCGGTTTGACGGATCGCTCCTGCTGACCCGCTCGACCGAGCCCGACGCGCCATGGCGCCTGCCCTGGGGGAGCCTGCGGACCGGCGAGACCGGGCGGGAGGCCGTCCTGCGCATCGCGGACGACACGGTGTCGGTGACGACGATGATGGCCCATGTGTGGCTGGCCCATGTGGCCCACCACCACTTTCCCGGCCAGGGCGAGCGGCTGGGACTGTTCTTCCGGCTCACGCACTGGCGGGGGCTGCCCGCCCCCGGGCGGGACGGCCGGGCCCGCCGCCTGGCCTGGCACCACGTCGACAGCCTGCCGGACGCTCTCGCCCGCCTCGACCTGGAGGCCATCGAGCGCTGGAAGGTCGACGGCTTCTACTCCGAGCCGGGCTGGCAGGACGAACGGGTCGAGGCCGCGTCCTGAGCGGCTCGGCCGGTTCGTCGGGGCCGGCGGTTTTTCGGTCTCGGGCGCGGGGTTTAGTGGATGGCATGTTTCCGCGTTCAGGCGACCCGTCCGCGTTCAGGCCACCCGGCCCACCAGATAGGAGCTGGTCCAGATGGTCTCAAGCTTGACTACATCCCCTGACTTTGGAGCGACCCACATCTTACCGTTACCAGCGTAGATACCCATGTGGTAGATACTCCCGGGCGATCCGAAGAAGATGAGGTCACCGGGTTGCTCCTGCCCCCGGGCGACTCGCGTGGTGGCGGCGAACTGCTCGTCGGTCGTGCGCGGCAGGGTCTTGCCGAGTTGCTTGTAGACGTACTGGACAAGGCCCGAGCAGTCGAAGGCATACGGTCCCTCCGCGCCGTAGACGTAAGGCTTACCCGCCTGCAGCGAGGCGAGATAGGCGGCCTTCTCACCGAGACTTCCCGCGCTGGGCCGGGCCGGGGGCGTCGTGGTGGCGGGGGTGAGGGCTGTTCGCGACAGCGTCCGGGGCGCTTGCTCAACGATGGGCCGCGGGGGCAGCACCCGAATGATTCCCGGATCGGAGACCGCCGCGGCGTGAGCGTCGGTCCCTTCGAAGCTGACCCGAAACTGGGTCGTGGTGAGAACCCGCGCGGTGTAGCCGGTGGTGCCCGACGCGTCGGTGCGCAGTTCCTTGAAAGTCGTCCACCCGCTGGGGAAAAGCGCCTGCACTAGCAACTTCTGCCCGTCCAGCGCCTGACCGCGGGCGTCGAGAAGACGGAAGGTGATGGCGGCGGGCGTATCGGCCCGGACCGACACATCCGCCGTCACAATGGTCAGTGAGACCGGCGAGGGAGTCATGGACCGGCGGCTCGTGAGAACAGTGGAGGCGGCAAACCCGGCGGCCGGCGTCGCCTCGAGCACCGCCTGGCCGCCCCCAGCCGCCGCGTCGGTCGCGCTGGTGCCAGTAGCGCCTGTCGTGCCGGTGTTCTGGTCGTTGGTGGCGGCAAGGGCCACACCCGACATCGCGACGGTGCCAGTGGTGAGTGCCGCCACCGCGATCCGCGCGGAAGTCCGGCCCGTCAGCCGTCGCGACAACTCGGCGCGGTGTCTGCCGCGGCGCGGCGTTGAAGCGGAGTCCACGCGTGCTTGATCTATGGTCACGTCGGCCCTTCCCAGACGCCTGCGAGGTGAGCTGTCGGGTTCGGGCCGGGCGCCCGGCCGCCAGCCGAGGGGCCTCGGACATGGGCGGCTTCACCCCGAGGGTGGACACACGTGTGGGAGTGCCACCCAGAGGAACGTGGTTCCCCCGCTCCTGCCCCGGCTGCTAGTCGGAGGGGGCACCAGACCGTGGGGCAGGACTCGGCGTGCGATCCGGTGCTGTGGCCTGGCCACCCTAGCTCACTATGACAAGTAGTAGATAGCCGGAAGGGCACTTATGTCCGCATTGCCCAGGTCGCGGGATGACCCGCGAGAATACGGTCCGCTCCTACCGCGCCAGAGCTAGATCACGAAAGGGTGCCAGGGCTACACGTTGCTATCGCATGTAGTAGATGGGTTCCGGATGTGGGGTACCACGGCGGCCGGGGTCACGTCGCGAGAGAGCAGTGCCAGCCGATGCGAGCCAGCTCGGTGGCGGCGGGCGCGGCGAGCGGGAGCAGGAGCAGCCCGACCACGAGGAGAAGGCGAACGGTGATCGCCAGTCGGCTGAGGCCGTCACGGGGATCGAGCTGCCGCCGGATCCGCTCGGCGGTTGCCGCTCCGGTCATCCCCAACGCCGCCGGGGGCGGCGCGGCGAGCGCCAGCATCGCCTGGGCCACGGCCGCGGGCGCGGCGCGGCGAGCGGCCTGATCATCGGCGGCGAACTCTACCAGCCGGCGTAGTTCTGCCTCGGCGGCCGGGAACAGCCGCGGGTGGGGGAAGGCGCGGGCAAGGACAGCGGCCACCGCGATGGCCAGGTGATGGCGCCCGCGCAGGTGCGCACGCTCGTGCGCGATGACGGCGCGCAGCTCGGCTGGGGTGAGCGAGCGTACCGCGCCGGCAGTGATCACGATCTGCCCTCCGGCGCCGGACAGGGAGAACGCCTGAGGGCTGGGATGATCCAGCACGAGGACGTCCAGGTCGGGATGACGCCGGCCGAGTATCCGGGTGCTTCGGCGGTGATTCCGCTGTTCCCGGCGCCTGGGCGGCACGACGACCGCGCATCCATAGCCAAGCCGGGTGAGCACAACGACGATCCAGACGAGCCCGGCGAGATGCGGGGGCGAGGACAGCCGCGGCATCGCCGGCGGGGCAAGGGAATCGCACACGCGGATCAGGGCAGCCATCGCGTCCCCGACCGTGTGGAGCGGCACCAGGACCACCACCCCCGCGAGCAGCGCCGTCATGATCGCCGAGGAGACGGCGGCGAGCCACACCAGGATTGCGAGTCTGGGTGCGCGGGACGTCCAAGGCGCCCCCGTCAGCGTCCAGGGCACGACCGACGCGAGAACCGCCACATATCCGAACAAGATCAGAGCAATCATGGTACTACTGTCCGTCGCCGGTCCGGTGGCGGCGACCTTCGTGCCACAGGACCGCGTCGCGGAGCATCTCGTACTCCTCAGGCGGCATCGACTCGACAAAGTGCAGCAGTGCGAAACCGCGTTCCTTGGAGGCTGACAGGATGTCCTCCATCAGCGCGGCGGTGTGCTGACCGCGGCTGACCGCGGGACGGTAGCGATACCCGCGGCCCGCGCGTTCCCTGGTCAGCCAACCCTTGTGGAACAGTCGGTCCATGACGGTCATCACCGTGGTGTACGCCCGGGGCCGGTCCGTCGCGAGCGCGTCACGGACGTCCCGCACCGTCAGCGGCTCCCGCGAGGACCACAGCCGATCCATAATCTCCGCTTCGAGCTCCCCGAGCCGGTCCAAGCTCCCCCTCCGTACGCGCGGCCGCCGCTCGTCACCTCGGCGCACCGCACTCCCGCCAAGCGGCGGCTACCGGCGGGAGCTCGGACCATCCTTGCGTAACCGACCCTTACGGACACGTCCCACCCAGTAGGTACTTGTGTAGATCGGCTGTAGCTTGACGACGTCACCGGTGCGCGGCGCCGCCGCCCCGGTCGGTGTGTGGGGTCTGCCTGCATGGAGTCGGCAGGCGAAGTGAGAGCGTCCGCCCCTCCCCAGGGCGTCCGCCCAGGATGCGCGTCACCGCCAGGCGGGGGTATGTGCCGAGCGTCCGAGGGCAGCGGGCCGAAATACCCTTACCCGGATGGGGTATAAGCGGGGACGGTGCAGGTACAGGTGCAGGTAGCTTCCCACCTTGGGGGTACCCATGAGCGGAACCGACATCATCGTTCTCGCCGCGTCCGTGCTGGCTGTCGCCGGGTTGGGCTGGTTCTTCTTCGTCCCTCGTAAGGGCGGTACGGCGCGGCTCGACGGCGGCGTGCAGAAGATCGCGGTGACAGTGCGGGGTGGCTACAGCCCCGACCTCATCCATGTCCACCAGGGCGTCCCGTTGGAGATCGAGTTCGATCGGCGGGAGTCCGGTGAGTGCACCAACCGGGTCGTGTTCGCCGACCTCGGCGTCAGCGCCGGCCTGCCCGCCCACACCAGGACCACCGTGCGGTTGCGCCCCGAGAGGGCGGGCACGTTCGGGTTCGCCTGCGGCATGAACATGATCCACGGCACGCTCGTCGTCGACCCCGCGGAGCAGCCCACTGTCACGGGCTCCGACGGGCAGGCGACACCGCCCACGCCCAGCGCCGAGGGGGGCCCGGAGGCGGCCGAGGCCGAGGCCGCCGACATGGCCGAACGCCGAGCGGAGATCGCCGACCTGACCCGGCGAGTGGCGATCGGGGCGGTCCTCACCGCGCCGGTGCTGTTCGCGGTGATGGCCCACGAGCTGTTCGGCGCCGGCTGGGTGCCGAGTCTGCTGCTCAACCACTGGCTGCAGCTGGCGCTGATCACACCCGTGATGTTCTACACCGGCTGGCCCATCCACCGCATCGGCTGGCTCGCCCTGGCTCACCGCGCGGCGGAGATGAACTCCCTGATCACCCTGGGCACCAGCGCCTCCTACGGTTACAGCCTCCTCGTCACGCTCGCGCCAGGTCTGCTGCCCGCCGAGGTCCGCGACGTGTACTACGAGGCTGTCGGCGTCATCATCACCCTGATCCTGTTCGGCCGGCTGCTGGAAGCCAAGGCGAAGGCCGGCACCGGCGAGGCGATCCGCGCCCTGCTGGGCCTGCGCGCGCGCACCGCCCGCGTCGTGCGTGACGGCGGCGAGTCCGAGATCCCGGTCGAGGACGTCGCCGTCGGCGACGAGATCATCATCCGTCCCGGCGAGAAGGTGCCCGTCGACGCGACCGTGCTGTCCGGCGCGTCGCCGGTCGACGAGTCAATGATCACCGGCGAGCCGATCCCGGTCACCAAGAACGAGGGCGACCTCGTCATCGGGGCCACCATCAACACCACCGGCTCGCTGCGCGTGCGCGCCAGCAAGGTCGGCGCGGATACCATGCTCGCCCAGATCATCCGGATGGTGCGGCAGGCCCAGGCCTCCAAAGCCCCCATCCAGCGCCTCGCCGACGCCATCTCCGGCTACTTCGTCCCCGCGGTCATCGCCATCGCGATCGCCACCTTCGCGATCTGGTTCACCGTCGGCCCATCACCGGCGTTCACCCTGGCGCTTGTCGCCGCGGTCGCCGTGCTCATCATCGCCTGCCCGTGCGCGCTCGGCCTCGCCACCCCGTTGTCCGTCATGGTCGCGACCGGAAAGGGCGCTCAGGCCGGCATCCTGATCCGCTCCGCCGAGGCCCTGGAGACCGCGCACCAGCTGGACACCATCGTGCTGGACAAGACGGGCACCATCACCGCGGGGACGCCAGCGCTGACCGACGTCCACCCCCTGGGCGGATTCGACGAGCCCACCGTGCTGGCCCTGGTGGCCGCGGCGGAGAAGGACAGCGAACATCCTCTCGCGGCCGCGATTGTGACCGCCGCGGCCGAACGCGGCCTCCCGGCGGAGCCGGTGGCGGGCTTCTCCTCGATCACCGGCAAGGGGGTGCGCGCCACCGTCGACGGCCGCGAGGTGCTCGTCGGCACCGCCCGTCTCCTGTCGGACGTCGGCCTGGATGTGACGGCCGCCGAACAGATCGCCGCCCGCTTCGCCGGTGAGGGCAAGACACCGATCCTCGCCGCGGTCGACGGCACGCCGGCCGGGGTCCTCGCGGTCGCCGACACCATCAAACCCGACTCCGCGGCGGCCCTGGCGGCCCTGCGACGGCTGAACCTGTCGACCGTGATGATCACCGGGGACAACGAGCGCACCGCCGCCGCGATCGCCGCCCAGGTCGGCATCCCGACGGTCCTCGCCGAGGTGCTGCCCGAACACAAGGCCAGCGAGATCCAACGCCTGCAGGCGACCGGCGCCCGGGTCGCGATGGTCGGCGACGGTATCAACGACGCCCCCGCCCTGGCCCAGGCCGACATCGGGCTGGCGATCGGCACCGGCACCGACGTCGCGATCGAGGCCGCCGACATCACCCTGATCTCCGGCTCACTGGCCGGCGTCGCCACCGCGATCGGCCTGTCCCGGGCCACGATGCGCAACATCCGGCAGAACCTGTTCTTCGCTCTCGCCTACAACACCGTCGGTATCCCCATCGCCGCCGGCGTGTTGTATCCGTTCTTCGGTATCCGCCTCTCCCCGATCATCGCCGCCGCCGCCATGGCCTTCTCGTCGCTGTCAGTAGTCACCAACGCCAACCGGCTACGCCGCTGGCACCCGACACCGCTACCGCGCGACAAGCCGACGGCCGTGACGCCGCGCGTACGGCTGGGTGCCGCGGGCCAGGCGGATACCCGGGCACGGGAGGCGCCCCTGACGGTCACCACCTCGGTCGACCCGGTCTGCGGAATGACCGTCTCCCCGGACACCGCCGCGACCAGCCGCACGGCTGAGGGCACGACGTACTACTTCTGCTCACCGCGCTGCGCGGCCAGCTTCGACGCCGATCCACACCGCTACACCGCGGCAGCGACACCGAAGTAGGCACACCACCGTTCCCGGCCCGGCGGCGCCGCCCGGTGGCGGTCCCGCGCACGTGGGCGGGGCCGCCACCGGTCAGCCGTTCTTGGTCAGATTGGTCGGCCCGTGCCGGCCACGCAGAACCTCCAGCCACTCCAGCCCCAGCCAGGGCCGTCCCAACCCATCATCGCGATCACCTCCGCCAGCGAGGACCCCCGCGACCTGCCTTGCCACTACGTTCCCCTCGTCCGGCCCGAGTGATGGGGGCCGTTCGTCCCGCGCCGCCCCGACCGCCGACCGGCCGCGGCCTCTCCTCCGGCCCTCCCCACGGCCCGCTGGGCCTACCGGTAAAGCGCGCCACCCGGGCTGATCAATCCGCCGGCCCCGGGTGAGCGCCTGATAGGATGCCCGAGAAAATGGGCATTGTTCGGCCGTCTCATTATCCGGGGGCGTGGCCGGACGTCGGAATAATGCTGGGACGCCTGGCGCGGCGGGTGTACCCACGCGCGGAGGGTGGCGGATGAACAGCCTGGACGGCGACGCGGACATTGACCGGCAGGTGGCCGCGCTTTCCGTCGGCTGCGCGGAGATCCTGCCCCCCGGCGGGCTGCGGGAGAAGCTGCGGATGGCGGCGGCCGCCGGTCGGGGGCTGCGGGTCAAGCTCGGGGTGGACCCGTCCGGTTCCGAACTGACGCTGGGCCACGCCGTCGTCCTACGCAAGCTGCGCCAGTTCCAGGACTTGGGGCACACGGCGGTCCTCATCGTCGGTGACTTCACCGGTCGGGTCGGTGACCCGACCGGCAAGTCCGCCACCCGTAAGGTGCTCACCCCGGCCGAGACCGCGGCCAACGCCCGCGACTACTTCGATCAGGTCATGCGCATTCTCGACCCGGACCGGGTGGAGATCCGGCACAACTCGGAATGGCTGGAGAAACTCCCGCTCCAGACATTTCTCACCGCCGCGATGTCGCTGACCGTCGCCCAGATGCTGGAGCGGGACGATTTCGCCCGCCGGTACCGGGAGAACCGCCCGATCAGCCTGATGGAGTTTCTCTACCCAGTGCTGCAGGGCTACGACTCCGTCGCGGTCCGCTCGGATATCGAGATCGGCGGCACCGACCAGACCTACAACAACCTCGTCGGCCGTGACCTTCAGCGCGACGCGGGCCAGCCCCCGCAGATCGTCGTCACGATGCCGCTGCTCGTCGGCACCGACGGCGTCGAGAAGATGGGCAAGTCGCTCGGCAACTGGATCGCCCTCCGCGAGCCGGCCGACGACCAGTTCGGCAAGCTGATGTCGATCCCGGACACCGCCGTCGAGACCTACGGAAAGCTGTGCGCCGACCTCAGCCCGGACGAACTGGCCACGCTGCGGACCCGGATGACGACCGAGCCGGCGACGGCCAAGCGTGACCTGGCCGAGCGGATCGTCGCCCTCTACCACGGGCCGGGCGAGGCGGCCGCCGCCCGCGAGCGCTTCGACAAGCTGTTCGCCCGCCGCGAGGTTCCCGACGACGTCCCCGAGTTCGCGATCGCGGCCGCCGGCTCGCTCGACATCCCCGACCTGCTCGTCGCGGCCGGCCTGGCCAAGACCAAGAGCGAGGTCCGTCGGCTGGTCGACCAGAACGGCATCAAGATCGACGGCGTGGCGCTGGCCCCTGGGGAGTACTCGGTGGCCACCGGGCTGATCGACGGGCGGGTCGTCCAGCGCGGCCGACGGGCCGCCGTCCGCGTCCGGGTCACGCCCGACTGAGGCGCTACCCGGGCCGGCCTGCCGGTGAACACGAGGCGCGGCCCGCGCGAGTACTACTGCCTGCCCGCGTCGGCCGCGGGTCGAACGGTGCCCCCGTCGCTGGAACCCGCTGACCGTCCGCTGGGCTTGATCGGTAGCGGCGTGGTCTGGTTGTCGGCGTGCCCGCCCGCTGCCTGACCACGTTGACGCACGGATCTCTCGCCCTGCGTGACTTTCTGGAGTTGATTACATACTGACGGTTTCTCCGTCGGCTTGCCGGGTAGGCGTCCGGCGCTACGCACTCAAGCCCGGTGATCGTTACGCCGTGGCTCAACGCGATGGGTAAAGCTCGTGACGCCTTCCGCTGATCGCCAGACGCCGGCCGGCCAGCCGGGCCAGCCCGAGCCCCCCCGGGGTGGCCTCACACGGACGATCGGGGAAGCCCTCGCCCAGTTCAGACAGCTCACCGACCAGAAGCCGGAGCGTGTCTCCGGCGTACGCGCCGCGGAGCAGGGCTGGTCCGTGCTGGCCGACGTCCTGGAGCTGGAGCGGATCCCCAGCACGACCAGCGTCATGGCGACCTACCGCATCGACATCGACCGCGACGGCAACCTCCTCGGCTACGAGCGGCTGCGCCGCTTCACCCGAGGAGCGACCGACTCCTGACAGACCGAGAGGGCGGACCTATCAGCATGACCGTCGACCGCGCCTCACTCGGCTCACCCGCTGTCCGTCGGCTGAGCCAGAACCGCAACGACTCGCTGGGCGACGTGCTCGAGCGGGTGCTGGACAAGGGTGTGGTGATCGTCGGCGACGTGGTGGTGAGCGTGCTCGACGTGGAGCTGCTGACCCTGAAGCTGCGGCTGTTCATCGCCTCGGCGGACACAGCCCGGGAGCTCGGCCTCGACTGGTGGACGGCCGACCCGTTCTACAACTCGAAGGCCGCTGCCCGGCAGGAGCACCGGCAGGAGCACCGGCACCACGACAGGCATGACGGCGAGGACGAGGACGAGAACCGTGCGCTGCGGTCCCGCGTGGCGGCTCTCGAGCGCGCCCTCTCCGCTGGGCCGCCAGCGGCCACCGCCGCCGACGCGGGCGTCGAGGCGGGCGTCGAGGCAGCCGTCGAGGCGGGCGAGCCGGCGCGCCCGCTGACCGGGACCGGTCAGCGCGACCGCCGCCCTGATCCAGACCGCCGACCCGCCCGGGGCCGATGATGACGGGCGGGCAGGTACAGGCCGAGCTGACCAACCTGGCCCGGCGCCTCGCGCCCGGCCTGGTCGAGGCGGCGGCGCAGGAGGCGCGGGAGCGAGCTCGGCAGCTGCTGGTGGAACGGCTGGCGGCGGAGATCGTGACGGTGGCGCTCGAACAGCCCCGTCAGCCCGAACAGCCCCGTCAGCCCGAACAGCTCCGTCAGCCGCAACAGTCTGACCGTCCTGATCAGCCGGGGTGGCCCGGGCGGTCAGGCAGCGCGACGCCCGAGGACGAGTCCGGGCGCGGGCTCTACGTGTACGGAGTGGTGCGGGCCGACGCCGACACCGAGGGAGTCGCCGGCCTCGACGGGCACGCTCCCGTGCTGCTCATCCAGCCATCCGACTCGGCTGAGGGAGGAACTGGCGGCGAAGGCGACCGCGGGTACGGCCAGGACGCTCCGGTCGCCCTCGCCGCCTCCGAGATCGACCTCGCGCTGCTGGCCGGAGCGGAGGAGGATCTGTCGGAGTCGGGCCGATTGGCCACCCTCGCCCGCCGCCACGACTCCGTCCTGCGCGAGCTGCTCGAGCGGTCCGACGCCGTGGTACCACTGCGGTTCGGAACTGTTCTGGCCTCCGTCGCGGATGCGCGGCGGCTGCTCTCTACCGACCAGGGGACCCTGAGCGAGGAGCTCGGCGGCGTTCGGGGGCGGCGCGAGTGGGGCCTGCGGGTGGACGCCGCCGAGGAGGAGCCCGAGACGCCGGTACCCGCCGTCGATGCGGAGGCGGAGGCGGAGGCGTACGCGGGCGCGGGCGCGGCGGAAGGCGCCGAGGGGACGGTCCCGCTGCGCGGCACCGCCTACCTCACCGGGCGGCGGGACGACCTGCGCGCCGCGCGGCGCCGGCAGCGGGCCCGCGTCGAGGCGGCGCGGCGGGCGGACGCCCTGCTCGCCGAGCACGCGGTGGACGTCGCGCCCCGCCGGGGCGGTCCGGCCAACCGGATCTTCGACTGCGCCTACCTGGTCGCCGTCGAGGCGGAGCCCGAGTTCCTGGCGGCGGCCGCGACGGTGACCGCGGACATCGAACAGGCCGGGTGCCAGGCCGTGGTCACGGGACCGTGGCCGCCCTACTCGTTCACGCGCATCACGCTCGGAGCGGGCGGCGAGCCGAACGGCGAGCGCGGGGCGGGAGGCGGCGATGCCTGAGTCCACGCGATCGCCGGCCGCCCCCGCCCAAGGGCTGGTCGACCTCCTGGACCGCGTGATCGACGGTGGTGCCGTGATCAGCGGCGACCTGGTCATCGCGCTGGCCGGCGTCGACCTGGTCCGCCTCGATCTGCGGCTGCTGCTCATCGGCGTCCGGACGGCCCTCGAGGCCGGCCCCGACGGGTATGGTCCGGCGCCGCCCGCCCGTCTCGCCGCAGAGCCGCCCGTGACGCCCGCGACGCCCGTGACGCCCGCGACGGCGTCGAGCCGGTGGGAGGGCCCATGACGATCCCGGGCGGAGCGCGGAGACCGGCGCGGTTGAACGCCGACCCTGAAGAGGTCGGGCGTGGACTGTCACGCTTGGTGATCGTGCTGCTCGAAATTGTGCGCGATCTCCTTGAGCGGCAGGCCATCCGGCGGCTTGAGGGCGGAGACCTCACCGCGACGGAGATCGAGCGGCTCGGCCAGACGCTCATCGCGGTCCGCGACAGCCTGGCCGAGCTGCGGAAGTCGCTGGGGGTCGACGAGGGACAGGCACGGCGGGACGCGGCCGGGGCCCGCCGCGTCTTCAACCTCGACGGCGCCCGGCCAGACCAGGGGGAGGGCCCGTGACCGTAGCGCGCACAGCCAACAGGAGCGCCCAGCCGGGCGGGCTGGCCGAGGTGCTGGAGATCGTCCTGGACAAGGGCATCGTCATCGAGGCGTTCGCCCGGGTGACCGTCGTCGGCATCGAGTTGCTGACCGTGGAGGCCCGTGTCGTGGTCGCCAGCGTGGACACGTACCTGCGTTTCGCCGAGGCCATGCAGCAACTGGAGGGCCAGAAACAGCAGCAGTCGCCCGGCCTGCCCGGCCTGATCGGCTCGATCGCGGGGGGCGGCCAAGGCGATCAGAGCGGCCAGGCCGACGGACAGGGCGCCGATCAGGTCGCCGGGCAGGAAAGCCTCTCCGGTGAGGACCAGCGGGCGATCGAAGCTCCCGGCCAGAGGCCCGACGAGATCACGGCGCTTCTGACTGGCCAGGGTGAGCAGACCGAGCAGGCGGAGCTGACCGCGCGGGGCGGCCAGGCCGACCAGGCCGGCCAGGCCGACCAGGCCGACGAGACCGACGAGACCGACCAGAGCGACCCGGGCGACCGGCGAGGTAGGGGAACCGCGTCACCGCGGGAGGCCCCCGCCGATCGGGGTGCTCCGGCCGGGCGGCGAGGTGGGCGGCCGGAGGGCGGCTCCGGCGGCGGAGAGGGGGCTGAGCCATGACTCTCGCTGTGTATGGCATCGTCCGGGCCGACCATCCGATGCCCGGCCAACCGCCGCCGGGAGTCGGCGAACCCGCGGGCGAGCTGCGCCTGGTGCGCTCGGGGCCGCTGGCGGCGGCGGTCAGCGAAGTGGCGGACGTGGAGTCGCTCGGCGAACAGGACGCCGTCGCGCATCTGCGGATCCTGCTCGCGCTGCTCTCCGACGGTCCGGTCGCCTCGCTGCGGCTCGGCACGGTCGCGCCGGACGAGGAGAGCGTGCGGACCGAGGTGCTCGACCCCCTGGCCGACGAACTGCGGCCCCGCCTGGACGCCCTCGAGGGCCGGGTGGAACTGCACCTGACGGTCGAGGAGGACGAGGACGCCGCCGTCCGAGCCGTCTTCGGCGCCGAGCCTTCGCTACGCGCCAACGTGGATCCCAACGACATCGACGCCCGGGTCGAACTGGGCCAGCGCGTGGCCGAGGCGGTGATCGACCGGCGCGCCGACCTGGCCGAGGAACTGCTGGCCCGCCTCCGTCCCCTCGCCGAGGACGACGGACCCCGCGGGCACCACGGCGGGGTGGAGGACCCGGCGCTGCGCTGGGCTTTCCTGGTCGAGGAGGCGGCCGTACCCGACTTCGACCAGGCCGTCGCGGATCTCCGCGCCGACCATCCGGACCTGGCCGTCGAGTACGTCGGCCCGCTGCCTCCGGCCAGCTTCCTCACCCTTTCCCCCGCCGGGGAGGCCGCGGGGGGTGCCAACGACCAGGAGGCGCCGGCCGGGTTCGCCGGGAGCGGCCAGTGGGGATGGGACGGCGGCTCCGGGTGAGGGGGTGCGGGTGAGGAGAGCGACGGCGAAAGAAACGGCGGCCGTGCTGGCTGAGAAAGGACGGACTCCATGAGCGAGAACTCGAAGGTCGCGATGGCCGCGCTCGGCGGCTACGTGCTCGGTCGGACCAAGAAGGCGAAAGTCGCCCTGAGCCTGGTGCTCTGGCTGACGGGACGGAAGGTCCGCCCCAAGGATCTGGCCCGCGACCAGTTGCTGAAGCTGGCCCAGTCGGCCGAGGTCGAGCACCTGCTCGCCGACCTGCGGGGACCGGCGGCCGAGGCGGCGAAGAAGGCGGTGGCCGCCGTCTACGAACAGCAGGTCGGCCGGCTGGCCGAGGGCCTGCGGGAGCGGGCGTCCGGGCTGACCGCCACGCTCGGCGATGTGTCGTCTGGCGCCGCCGGGGTGGCGGGCGAGACCGGCGAGACAGCCGTCGGCGCCGGCAAGGCGGCCGCGGGCGGGGCCGGGAAGGCGGCCGCGGGCGCCGGCGGGACCGCGAGCGGAGCAGCGCGTTCGGTGGGCGGAAAGCTCGGCGTCCGGACGGGCAAGGGGGCGTTCGATGAGGAGCCGTCCGACGAGGAGCCGCCTGACGAGGAGGCGTCCTACGAGGACACGGCTGGCGAGGAGGCGACCGAGGACGAGGCGACCGAGGACGAGGCGGCCGAGGACGAGGAGACGGCTGGCGAGGAAGCGCCCGAGGACGAACACGAGCAGTCCGGCGCCACCGCCGCGGCCGACGATCAGGGCAAGACGGCCGGCGCGGACGAAGCGGAGGACTCCTCCGGCGACGAGACCGCCACGGCGGACACCGCTCGGCGGCCGTCCGGCCGGCGCCCGGCGGGACGCACGGCAGCGAGCCGCCGGCCACGTCGGCCAGCTGCCCAGGAGTCCTCCTCGCCGGTGGCGGGCTCGGCACGTCCTGGAAGGAGCGAGCGATGAGCGAGGCGACCAATTCGAAGGCGCCGTCCGGGCTGGCGGCAACCCTGCGCAAGAACCCGGCCACCGAGAAGCTGATGCACGAGGCGACGCACTACGCGAAGTCGCGCGGGCTCCAGCTTGCCGGCGACCTGGGAAAGCGCGTAGCCGGCACGACCGAGAAGCTCACCGGGGTGGCCGACAGCGGCGGTCAGCTCTCCGGCTTCAAGAAGAGCGCCTCCGACCTGGCCGAGGGCAAGTCCCCCACCCGCTCCGCGCTCGGCGGCGCGGCCACCGGGCTCAAGGAGAAGGTCAAGAACCTCTTCAAGCGGCGCGGCAAGGGCGGGAAGCCGAAGGTGACCAACATCCAGGAGACGATCGACATCGGGGTCCCGGTCGACGTCGCCTACAACCAGTGGACCCAGTTCCAGGACTTCTCCCGCTTCATGAAGGGCGTGGAGTCGGTCGAGCTGACCAGCGAGACCGAGCAGAACTGGCGGGTGAAGGTCTTCAAGTCCCGGCGTACCTGGAAGGGGCAGACGAGCGAGGCCATCCCGGACCGGCGGATCGCCTGGACCTCGGAGGGGGCGAAGGGCTCCACGCGGGGCGCGGTCACCTTCCACCCGCTGGCCGACGACCTGACCCGGATCATGCTGTCGATGGAGTACTACCCGCAGGGGTTCTTCGAGAAGACCGGGAACATCTGGCGAGCGGGTGGCCGCCGGACCCGCCTGGACCTCAAGAACTTCCGCCGCTTCATCATGATCGAGAACGAGGCGACGGGGTCCTGGCGGGGTGAGATCCGGGACGGCGAGGTCGTCCGCCAACCGGAATCCGATGAGGAGTCGGGGGAGCAGCCGGAGGCGACTGGCGACGAGGCGACCGGCGACGAAGCGACCGAGGAGGGGGCGACCGAGGACGGGGCGGCCAAGGACGCCCAGGGCGCGCGGGACGCCGACGGTGATGATGAGGGTGAGGATGTCGGGCGTGCGGAGAAGGGCGCGCGGGCTCAGGCGTAGCAGGCCGGCCAGCGCCGCCCGGCTCGCCGCTAGGTTTGCCGCTCGCGGCGGGAAGAATATGGGCATGGAGGCCGACGCGCGTGGGTTCGCGGCCGCGGCGGGGGTCGGACCGTTCTTCGCGGTCGAGACGGCGGCGGGCGACGGACCGGGGCCGGGACCGGGAGCGGGATGGCGGCGGCTGGGCGAGCTCACCGCGTCGGGTGACGGCGGGGCGAGCGCGGTCGCGGCCGGGGACCGGATCGCGACGGCTCGGCGCTCGCTGGCCGAGCGGGCCGGGGTGCCGCTCGAGCGGGTCGAGACCCGGGTGGCCGGCTCGATCGTGTTCCTCGGGCTGGCCGCGCGGCTGCTCTCGCCGCCGCTGGCTGTGCTCGTGCTGGCCGGCCGCCTCCCGCGCTGGACGGTGGACGGGCTGTGGTGGCGTCCGGTCGAGGGCGGACCCTGGCCGTTGATGGTCACCCTGAGCGACGCCGGAGCCGGCGGCAATGCCGGCAGCGGAGACGACCGGGCCGCGACCGGCGGGGCGGCTCATGCCTACGCCGAGCAGGTGGTGCGGGGTGTCGTCGAGCCAGCACTGGCGGCCTTCGCCACGGCGGCGGGCGTCTCGCGGAAGATCATGTGGGGGAACGTGGCGTCCGGGCTGGTCGGCTCGGCCGGGATGATCGCGGCGGCCCGCCCGGACCTGGCGGCGGCCGCGCGCGCCCTGGCCGCCGAACTGCTGACGATCGAGCCGCTGGCCGGGACGGGTGGGTTCGCTCCTGGCCCGGCCGGCCGGGTCAGGTTCACCCGCCGCTCGTGCTGCCTGTTCTACCGGGTGCCGGGCGGCGGGACGTGCGCGGACTGCGTGCTCACCGCCAGCAGGCGGTGAGCCCGAACACGGCGGTGAGCCCGAACACGGCGGTGAGCCCGAACACGGCGGTGAGCCCGAACACGGCGGTGAGCCCGAACACGGCGGTGAGCCCGAGCGACGGCGGTGAGCCGACGGCGCTCGGGCGAAAACCTCAGGCGGTGGCCCGGGCCGCCTCGGAACGGGTGCCCGCCGCCCGGGCGGGCGGCGCGAGCAGGCGCTCGGCCAGCGGCGCGAACACCAGCCCGATCGTCGACCACAACAGGAGCTGGGCCCCGACCGAGTACAGCCGGAACCTGAACAGCACGTCGGCCGGGAAGCCCGGGTAGACGATGCGGCCGGACGGGTCGGTCAGCGGCAGCGGGGTCTCCGTCGCCTGGTTGCCGTACTCCGCCTTGTTCGCGGCCAGGTGACCCACCGCCGGCAGCAGGCCCATCACCACCCCGATCGCCACGGCGAACGCCGCCGCCGACAGCAGGCTGGCCGTCCAGGTGCTCAGCTGGTAGTGGTTTCGCAGCCACTGCCCGAGCACGACGGCCAGGGCCAGGAAGAGAATCGAGAAGAACACCATCAGGAGATAAAGGCCGCTTCGGGCTCGGATCGTCTCCTCGTGGCCGATCGCCGGCGGATTCGCCGGATATTTGATGAACGGCACGAGGTAGAAACCGAGAAACCCGCCCGCCGCGACTAGTATCGCCAGGGTGCGGGGCCGCACCGACCCGACGTGGCCCAGGCAAAGCGTGTAGGCGACCGCGAACAACGCGCCCATGGCGGCGCCGAAGGCGATCAGGCCGACCCCGATGCCGACGTCAGCCTGGATGGTCCGGCTGAAGATGTCCGGCCCGGCTGCCTCGACCGGCAGCCCGGCCGCCTTGTCGAGGGCGGCCTGGGCCGCGTCCCGGCCGCTTTCGTAGTCGATGGCCTTGGTGATGAACGGTTCGGCGAATATCCGGCCGAAGATGAATGCGAGCAGGCCACCGAAGGCGCCGGCGACCGCGCCGCGCCACAGAAGTGCTTTTTCCATTGTGTCCAGTGTCCCGGTTCTCGGCTTGCCCGGCCGGAGCTCCGGCCGCGGCGGAAAGGCGTCAGTGGCAGGGGAAGCCGATGAAGTGCCGGGCGTCGTGGACGAACTCGTGGACGTGCATGTCGGCGCCGAAAACCGACGTCGCGCCCTGGTCGACGCCGACGAAGTAGTAGACGAGCAGCGCGAGCAGGGTGGTCCCGGCCAGGTAGAGCGCGCCCCGCGACAGCGGGACGACTACCGGGGTGCTGGTGGCGTCGGTGGGGGGAGCGACAGTCGCCATGAGTGGCCTCCTTCAGGGATCGTGCGTCCCTGTTCGTTGGGGCGGCGCAACGGCGAGGTATCTGACTCGTCATCGTCGGTGACGACAACTAACAGTGGCGCGACCGTGCCGGACTTACACCGGCTTCCCTTACCGTTACGCGGCGCCCAACGATAAACGATCCGGCACCGATTGGTCAACGGGCGCCGGATCGTTTGATTTCCCACCGGGTTGGGGCTAGGCGCGGGATCCGGGCGCATCGCCGGATCTCAGTTCGCCGGCGACGGGAGACCTGGTGGTCGTTCCTGCCCGTTCCCCCCGCCCGGTCCGTTCTGGCAGTCCGCGCACAGGCCCCAGAACGTCACCTCGGCCTCGTCGACGGCGAAACCCAGGTCGTCCGAGGGCGCCAGGCACGGCGCGGAGCCGATCACGCAGTCGACGTCACGCACCGTGCCGCAGGAGCGGCAGACCAGGTGGTGGTGGTTGTCGCCGACCCGTAGCTCGAACCGGGCCGGGCTGCCGGCCGGCTCGATCCGGCGGGCGATGCCGGCGGTCAGGAAGACGTCGAGGATGTCGTAGACGGCCTGTACGGACAGTGAGCCGAGCCGCTCTCGGGCGGCCCGGACGATCGCGTCGACGGGCAGGTGCGCGCCGGTGCTCAGGGCAGCCAGCACGCCGATCCGGGTCGCGGTCACCCGCAGGCCGGCCAGCCGTAGCCGCCGGGTTGCCTCGTCGCTGTCCATGGCTACAGCCTGCGCCGTTACCTGGACTCGATCAAGAATCTGGATTCAGTCAAGTCTTCGATCGACCTGTTCCCTCGACCAGATCAGAGCTATGGGTGGGGACGGGCCGGCCTGCGCCCCGCGGCACGGCGGCCGCCGGAGCGCTGGTTGCTTCGGATCCATCGACGGTGTCCGTACCTTCTGTAGCTAGTCCGCTACCGCTGGTGCCTCGAGTGGCGCGGGCAGATCGTGCGGCGGAACGGGCGAGAGGAGCGTCGCGTGAGCGGGATCGGGCGGGCTCGGCCTTGGGTGATACCGGTCGTGGTCGTGATCGTTGCCGGTGTGCTGGCCGGAGTCGTCGCCCTCGCGATGTGGGACGGCACGCGCGCGTCCCGAACCGGGCCGGCGCCCGGCGGCCGGGGCCAGGCCGGTTCCGGGGCCGGAGCCGGAGTCGGAGTCGGGGCCGGTGCCGGGATCGTCCGGGTCGATCCGGGCCTGACGCTGATCGCGATGCTGAGCCGGGACGTCCCCCGTTACGCCGCGCCGGGCGGGGCCCGCGCCGGCACCGTCCCGGGCAGCTGGCAGGGGGCGCCGGCGTCGCTGCCGGTTATCGACCAGCGCCCGGGCTGGCTGCGGGTCCGGTTGGCCACCCGCCCGAAGCGACCGGGAGAATGGGCGGAGCCCCCGGTCGCGGAGGGCGACAGGTTGGTCCAGCGGCCGGGCGGCGACTCGGCCTGGATCGTCCGGTCCGACGCCGTCCTGGTCACCAGCTCCTACCGGATCGTCATCGACACCAGCCGGCACCGGCTCCAGCTCTACGACCGGGGCCAGCAGGTCATGGATGCGCCGGCCGGCGTCGGGACGGATGCGTTCCCGACCCCGACCGGCCGCTACTTCCTGGCTCTGTTCGCGGCGCCGCCGAGCCCCGACTACGGCGCGTTCGTAGTCGTCACCTCGGCCCACTCGGACACGACCACCGACTGGGAGGCCTCCGGCGACGCCATGGTCGCCATTCAGGGTCCGCTCGGCGGCGACGCCGAGATCGGGTCGTCCGGCGCCCAGGTCTCGCGTGGTTGCATCCGGCTGCACGAACCCGACCTGGAACGGCTGCGGATCGTCCCGGCCGGCTCGCCCATAGACATCGTCGCCGGCGACACCTGAGCCGGGCTCAGGGCGTCCGCTCAGGTCGGGTTGACGGCCGTCTCGCCGGCTCCGGCGCCGGCCGGCCGGCCCTCGGGGCGGGCCTTGGACGCCCGGCGGACGCGGGTCTTCTCCGCGTCGGCGTCGTGGATGGTCAGCGCGGCCAGCGCCCCCAGCAGGGCGAGGCCGGAGGAGGTCAGCAGGGCGGCGTGGTAGGCGGTCAGGTTCGCCGTGACCTGGCCGCCGATGTGGTGGTTCACGCCGACGGCGGCCAGGACGGTCGAGAGCACCGCGACGCCGACGGCCGAGCCGAGCTGGCGCTGGGCGTTGAACAGCGTCGAGGCCTGGGCGGTGTCGGCCGGGCTGGTCCGCGCGAACGCGGCCGCCTGCGTCGACACGAACACGTGCGACATCGAATAGCCCAGGCCGAACATCGCCAGCCGCATCCACCACAGGTTCGTGCCCGCGCCGACCAGCGACATCAGCCCGGTCATCAGCCCGACGCCGAGCAGGCCGGCGACCATGATCCGGCGCGGGCCCAGAGCCGGGTAGAGGAAGCGGCTGCACAGCTGCGCGCCGATCATGACGCCGATCGCCTCCGGGAACGTGCTCAGGCCGGAGTTCAGCGCCGAGAGGCCCAGGCCGTCCTGGTAGAACAGCGCGACGATGTAGAGGCCGCCCAGGAACGCGGCGGTGGCCAGGAACATCAGCGCGTTGGTGGATCGGAACAGCCGGTCGCCGAACAGGCGCAGGCGCAGCAGCGGCGCGCTGATCCGGAGCTCGAGGACGACGAGCGCGGCGATCAGCACGGCGCCGACGGCGAGCGCGGTGATGATCAGGGCCGATCCCCAGCCGTGCTCCGGCCCCTCGCTCACCCCGTACATCACCAGCGCGAAGCCGGCCCCGGACAGCAGGAACCCGGCCAGGTCGAACCGGCCGGCGCCCGCCTCCACGTGCTCGGTCAGGAACAGCCGGCCAAAGACCAGCGCGAAGACGCCGATCGGGAGGTTGACCCAGAACACCCAGCGCCAGCTCGCGTCGGTCACCAGGAGCCCGCCGAGCACCGGGCCGAGCGCGGGCGCGAACGCCACCGGCACGGTGAGGATGCTCGAGGCCCGGACCCGCTCACTGGGCGGGAAGGCCCGGAACAGCATCGCCATCCCGGTCGGGGTGAGCAGGCCGCCGCCGATGCCCTGTAAGACCCGGAACCCGACCAGCTCGCTGAAGCTCGTCGCGATCCCACACAGCCCGGAGGCCAGCGTGAACAGCGCGATCGCCGCCAGCAGCGTCCGGCGTGTCCCGAACCGGTCGCCGATCCAGCCCGAGGCCGGGATGACGACGGCCAGGCTCACCAGGTAGCCGATCGACACCGCGCTCAGCGACGCCGGCGACACGCCGAAGTCGTGCCCGAGCGTGGGCAGCGTGACGTTGACGATCGTGATGTCCATGATCGACATGAACATCGCGGCAACGAAAACGACACTTACGGCTACTTTGGGATTCCGCGGCGAAATACTCACCGCACTACCAATGCTGATGACCATTCTGGCCTTCCCGCCGACGCGCCGCGAACCGCCGGGGACGCCCAACAGTGACGGGCGCCACGCCGACCTGGCTCGTCGGGGCGTCCCGCGCCCACCGCGAGTCACTGATCGTTTTTTACAAAGGTGATGAAGAGTGCATCTTCAGGAACCTGATTGCTTGGCAACGCATATAGTTGTACGATGCAACCATCGTCCCAGCGCGGATCGGCTCAGCCGGCGCGGATCGCCACGGGCACCGCCGGTGGGGTCGGGCCGATTCGGTCAGCTGGGTCGTTCGCGCCGAGGTGGGCTCATGGGCGAGACCGCCCCGCGGCGCTGTCGCGCCACACGAGGTCCAGTCCGTCCGACGCCGTCCCCCAGCCCCGCCGGTGCACCAGGCCCGGTGCGCGTTCGGGCGGGACGGCCCACGACATGTGAGGAGGTTTGGTTGAGCCTCAGCGAGGCGCGACTCGACGTACCGACCGCGCCGGTAGCCCCGGCCAGCCCGGCCGAGCGCCTGCGCCAGCGCTGGCTCGACCGGTTCCTGGGCTCGGACCCGGGCCTGAACCGGTTCCGGCTGGCTCTGCACAGCATCATCACGATCGGCCTGGCCATGGGGGCCGAGTGGCTGTTCGTCCGGACGACCCACGCGCTGCAGATCCAGACCCACGGCGCGGTGCTGCCCCCGGCAAGGGCGGCCCTGGTCGCGGCGGCCAACCACCAGTACCTGGTCATCGCCATGATCATGGGCGCGTTGATCGGGATGATCTCGACGTTCGGTGTGGTGGACCCGACGGCGCGGGGCCAACTGGTGTCCATGCTGTTCCTGCCGGTCCCCATGATCCCGATGTTCGCCGTCGGCATCGCGCTCACGCACCACCGGCTGGCCTCGCTGATCGTCATCACCCTCGCGCTGGCCGTCGGCACCTACTGCCGGCGGTTCGGCCCGCGCGGGATGATCGGCGGGATGGTGCTGTTCCTCGGCGAGTTCCTCGGCTTCTTCCTGGGCCAGGCCATCAAGCTGGGCGACCTGGGCTGGCTGTGCGCCGAGATCGGCGTCGGCCTCGCCGTCGCCCTGATCGTCCGGTTCACCCTGTTCTACCCGCGGCCGGCAGCCGACCTGCGGCGGACGCAGCGCTCCTACGCCGCCCGCTCCCGCAAGGTCGCGAAGCTCACGCTGGCCCTGTTCGACGACCCCGCGGCCTCCGAGCGGACCGGTCGGCGCCTGCAGCGCCAGCTCGTCCGGCTCAACGAGGCCGCGCTCATGATCGACGCCCAGCTCGGCGATCCGGCCGCGACGCCGGACGGCTCGTCTGGCCAGCTACTGCACCAGCATCTGTTCGACCTGGAGCTGGCCCTGACGAACGTGGCCCGCTTCGCCCAGGCGATGACCCGGATCACCGTCCCGGCCGACCAGCTGGCCGAGGTGCGCGGCGCGCTGCGCGGCATCGTCGCCCGCGACTACCCGGCGGCCCGGGCTCACGCTCAGGCCCTCATCTCGCTCTCCCGCCAGGCCGACCGGGATACCGATCCGCGCGCCGACGGGCCGGACCGGACCGTCGTGGTCGTCGTGCACCGCTTCGGCGGTTCCGTGCTGGCGCTGACCGATGCCATGACCGCCTGGCTCGAGCTGGGCTCGCGCCCGGTCCAGGACGACGGCGCGGGCGTGTTCCGGCCTCCGGTGATGCTCTTCGGCGGCTGGCTGCCCGGCTCGGCGGTCACCAGCGCCGCCGCGTCCCTCGAAGGCGGCGACCATCCGTTCGACCGCATTCGGCTCAAGCCCCATGTCCGGGTGGCGATCCAGATGGGCGTGGCCGTCGCGGGCGCGATCGCCCTCGGCGACGTGCTCTCAGGCCGGCGCTTCTACTGGGCGGTCATCGCCGCGTTCATCACCTTCATGGGGGCGAACAACTCCGGCGAGCAGGTCCGCAAGGCGCTGGCCCGGGTCGGCGGCACGCTGGTCGGCATCGTCATCGGCTCGGTCCTCGCGACGGCCGTCGGCCACAACGGCTGGCTGTCGATCCTCGTCGTCCTGGCCGCGCTGTTCTTCGCGCTCTACCTGATGCGGATCAACTACGCCTTCATGGTCATCGGCATCACGGTGATGGTCTCCCAGCTCTACGTCCAGCTCGACGAGTTCTCCAACTCGCTGCTGCGGCTGCGGCTGGAGGAGACGGCGATCGGCGCCGCTGTCGCGATCGTCACGGTGCTGCTGGTGTTCCCGCTGCGGACGCGCCAGGTCCTGCGGGTCGCGATGCGCGGCTACGTGCGTGCCGTCGCGAACCTGGTCGAGCACGCCAGCGGCCGCCTCGTCGGCGATCCGGCCGGCCGGGACGCGACGGCGCGGGCCGACGCCCGCGCCGTCGACGCCGCGTACCAGAGCGTGGTAGCCACGGCGCAGCCGCTGCGGCGCACCCTGCTCGGCGACCTCAGCGAGTCGGTCGGGGAGATGATGCGCCTGGTCACCGCGTCGCACAGCTACAGCCGCAACCTCGTCCACGACGTCGAGAAGGTCGGTCCGCTCGACCTGGACAACCGGCGGGAGATCAAGGGGGCGAGCGCGACCCTGCACGAGTCCCTGGAGATCATCGCGGGTGCGCTCAACGGTCCCCGCGACGCGACCTACACCCGGTCGGCGGCCCTGTTCGACCGGGCCGAACGCCGCAGCGAGGCACAGGTCGGGACGGTGCACGACGGGCAGTTGGCCATCCGGGACCTGAAGCTCATCGACGGGACGATGGCCCGGCTGGCCGAGACGATGGGCCTGCGGATCGCCGACTTCGACACGGTGCCGCTGACCAACGGCTGAACGGGCGCGGCGGCCCGGCGGGGCCGCCAGGGCTGGCCACGTTGACAACATCGTCCTCCTGGCCGTACCGATGTGGTGCGCGCAAGCGCAAGCGTCCTGTTCTCCGCCAGCGGAGCCTGCCATCCCGGAAGGTGATCGACATGTCGGGTACCGGCGGGCCCGTGGCCGCGAGCGATACGTCGGCGGCCGGCGGTTGTCCCTGCGGGGCCTGCGAGCGGCGCCGGGCCGTGGCGGCCAGCGCGCCCGTGGCGGCCGCTCCGTCCGTGGCGGCCGCTCCGTCCGCGGCGGCCGCTCCTCCGTCCGCGTCGACCGTCCCGACCGTCCCGACCGCCCCGGCCGCCCCGGCGGCTCCCGCCCGAGCGGAGTCCCGGGCCCGGCCGGAGCCCGCGCTCGCGCCGCGGAAGCTGGCGCCCAGCGCGGCCCGTGGCGGCCGCCCCCGCCTGCGCGCCCTCGCCTGGGAATGGGCCCGCGGCCGCGTTCCGACCGTCGCGCTCATCCTGGCGATCCTTGCCATCGGCGTCGGCGCCGTGGCGACCTTGGGCGTTCCCGGTTCCGACCCGCCGAGCCGGACCGCCGCGGCCGCCCGGCCGAGCACCGCCGGGTCCGGGTCGGCGTCCGGGCCCGCGGCCCCGGACCCGGCGCGCACCGCCGCCGCCCAGACCGTGGCGAGCCCGGCGACCAAATTCGGCCAGGCGGTCGACGTCGGCCAGAACGGGCACCCGAGCGGGACGATGGTGGTCGACCGGCCCAGCCCAGCCGCCCAGGTCACCGGGGTGACGCCAGCGGGCGGAAAGTACCTCAGCTTCCGGGTGACGGTGCGGGCCCAGCGGGACGGGATGGTCTACAACCCGCTGTACTTCAGCGTCATTGGCCCGGACGGCACGCGATACGCCCCCGTCGTCGGCGGCGGCCGCGAGCCTCGGCTCGACCCCGGCGTCCTGCCGGCCCGCTCGCAGGTCAGCGGCTTCGTGACCTTCGAGGCGCCGGTTCGGGGCACCCTCGTCTACGCGCCCGGCCCGAGCGCGCCGACGGCCCGCTGGAGCTACGCGGGCTGACCTACCGGGGCGCCCGCGCCGCCTCGACACCGGACGGTTTGCGGAGCAGGATCCGCGGGGCCCTCCATCGTCAACGGGCCGAAGCGCTCACGGCGGCTTTCCTTGCTCCGGTCACCGTCCGTTGAAGACGTTGGCCGGTGCGGTCGGCGGGACCGGTGTCGCAGCCGGGTCGGGAACGCTCGGCCTGCGGCCGGCGGCGCGCGCGGCCCGGGCTTCGGCCAGGAACTCCCGGGTGAACAGGGCGGCCAGGACGGCGACGCCGGCCCGGTGCACGCGGATCTCGCTCCGGTTGATCTCTCCGACGAGCCGGATGCGGCGGCCGTCCGGCGTGCCCCGGCCGTAGGCGTCCTTGACCCGGCCGCGCCCGGTGACGCGCAGGTCCCACTGGTCGATCGTGGCGTCGTCCGGGACCAGCAGCTTGAGGACGGCCTTCTCCAGATCGACGTGGACCTCGACGTCGCCGGGCGGGATGGAGGGGGAGCGGAGGTCGAGTACGGCGCCGCCGCGCCGGACACGGACGTCGAAGCATCGTGCCGTCGTCCAGTGGCCGAGCTTGCGGACTGTGCTCCCGAACGCCTGGACGCGGACGGGCGGGTCGGCGGTCACAGCGGTCATCGCGTTCTCCTACAGTTGAATACGGGCGTCCCGCCGAGTATCTCGGTAGGACTAACTTCTCGTCTGGACGAGATATTAGAGGAGGCGAGATAGTTTGTCGATGGACGACGAGCGGGCTCAGCGTGAAGAGGCGGTGCTCGCCTCGGTGGTCCGGATCATCGCGAGCGCGATCCTCTACAGTCACGAGGTCTCGGAGAAGATCGGGCTCGGCCCGAGTGACGCCCAGTTCCTGACCCTGCTGGAGGTGCACGGCCCGCTCAGCCCGGGCCGGCTCGCGGAGCTGTCCGGCCTGCGTACCGGCACCGTCACGGGTGTCCTCGACCGGCTGGAGCGGGTCGGCTACGTCTGCCGGGAGCGTTCGGCCGACGACCGGCGCAAGGTGATCGTCACCCGGGTCGAGGAGCGGATCGCGGCAGACATGGGGGCGCACTACGGGCCCAAGGCTCTCGCGCTCCAGGCGGTCCTGGACCACTATTCGGACGCCGAGCTGGCCATCGTCGCGGATTTCGCCGCCCGGCTCGCCCAGACCTGAGCCCGGCGCCCTCGAGCTAGGGTTCGCGGCGCTCAGCCGGCCCCGGGCCGCCCTACAACGCGAGCAGGACGGCCGCGGTCAGCGCCGCCGCCACGCCCGTCCGTTGCCGGGCGTCGAGGCGCTCGGCCAGCAGCGACTGCGCCAGCAGCACGACGACGATCGGGTAGAGGCTGACCAGGACCGAACTCGTCGCCAGGTCCGAGCCGCGCACCGCGAGCAGGAACAGCAGGTTGGCCGCCATATCGAGCAGCCCCGACACGACGATCAGCCACCAGCCGCCAGGGCGGTGCTCGCCGCGCCGGACGAACAGGGCCGGTCCGAGCAGGAGCAGCGAGCCGCAGCGCGCCCCGACGAGCGGCCAGACCCCGGACCCAGCCGGCGCGGCGTGCAGGAACACGAAGAACAGGCCGAACCCGATCCCGCTGACCAGCCCGTACAGCGGGCCCCGGGCGGTCCGCCAGCGCGGCGCGGCCCGCTCGTCCGGGCCCGGCGACGTCGCGGATCCTGAGTCCGGTGCCGGGCCGGCGTCGTCCCGGTCGGTCGCGGGCGGCGCGGTCAGGACGACGGCGAGCGCGGCGACGACGATGCCGACGATCGCGACCGGTCCGAGGGCCGTCCCCGTGACCAGTCCGATCGCGACCGGAACGGCCGCGCCGACGACGGACGCGGCCGGCGCGACCACGCCCATCGGCCCGACCGCCAGCGCCCGGAAGTACAGGACGAGGCCGACCGCCGCGCATGCGCCGCCGGCCGCGCCCAGCAGCATCGCCCGCCCCGAGAACTCGGTGCCGACGAGGAGGGCCACCGGCAACAACGGAATCAGTCCGACCGTCTCGGCCAACGCCGCCACCCTTGCCGCTGGCCGGGCCCGCGTGGCCAGCCCACCGGCGAAGTCCGCCACTCCGTATGACAGTGCCGCTCCGAGAGCGAACTCGACCGCCATCTCAACCCTCTATGTCAACTAACTTGTACCTTAGGTCCAGCCAAGTGGACTTTGGGCGATCATATGGATCGCCGCCCGATCGGTGCAACAAAGTGGACTACCTGGTCCATCCAAGTGTCCGGTGGTCGACCGGCTGGGCCCGATTTGCCGTACGCTGACCGGCATGCAGGAGCCCGGCGACGTCGCCCTGGCCATCGGGCGCAACGTCCGCGCGCTGCGCCAGAAGCGCCGGCTGTCGATCGACGCGCTGGCCGGCCAGGCCGGAGTGAGCCGGGGAACGGTCCTGCAGATCGAGGGCGGCCGGGGTAACCCCGGCATCGCCACCCTGGTTCACCTGGCCGAGGCGCTCGGGGTCGGGGTGGCCTCGCTCATCGACTCCGGTCGCGATCCCAAGATCACGATCTCCCGGCGGGAGTCGGCCGCCGCGCTGTGGAGCTCGCCCGCCGGTAGCAGCGCGGTGTTCCTGCTGGGCGTCGACCCGCCCGACTCGGTCGAGCTGTGGGACTGGACGCTGAAGCCGGGCGACTTCTTCACCGGTGAGCCGCACCCGCCCGGCACGCTGGAGCTGCTGCACGTCCTGACCGGGGTTCTGGAGGTCAGCCTCGGCCAGGGCCTGGTCGGCCCGGACAGCTCACCGGTGGTGACGGCGACGCTTGGCCCGGGCGACACCGCCCTGTTCGAGGCGCGCGACCCGCACCGCTACGCGCACGCCGACGGTCCGGTCACCCAGTTCTGTATGACGATCATCCAGCCGGGCGACACCGGGATCATCGGCCCGCCGCGGGAGATCGCCCCGGCGGAGGGCGGCGGAACCGCCGAGGGCGGCGGAACCGCCGAGGGCGGGCCGGCCGCTCGGGGCGAAGATCGGTGACTTCCTGGGGGAACGGGCGTTCTGGACGGGCCTGATCGTGCGGGTGCGCCAGTGCGCCCGGTCAGGAGCCGTGCTGCCAGGAGGCGAGGTACTCCTCCTGAGCCGGGGTCAGGACGTCGATGGCCAGGTCCATCGTGGCCAGCTTGAGCCGGGCGACCTCCTTGTCGATCTCGGTCGGCACCTCGACGACGCCGGGCGCGAGAGCCTGCCAGTTTTTTGTCAGCCACTCGGCGGTGAGGGCCTGGTCGGCGAACGACATGTCCATGACGGCGGCCGGGTGGCCTTCGGCCGCGCCCAGGTTGGCCAGCCGGCCCTCGGCGATCAACAGCAGCCGGCGGCCGTCTGGCATCAGGTACTCGTCGGTCTGGTGGCGGACGCGGCGGGGCGGGGCGACGGCCAGCTCGGCCAGCGTGGCCACGTCGATCTCGATGTCGAAGTGCCCGGAGTTGGCGAAGATGGCGCCGTCGCGGGCCAGCTCGAAGTGCTCCCAGCGCAGCACGTCCCGGTTGCCGGTGACGGTGATGAACACGTCGCCCAGCGGGGCGGCCTCGATCATCGGCAGGATCCGGAAGCCGTCCATCGCGGCCTCGAGCGCCTTGGTCGGGTCGATCTCGGTGACGATCACGTTGGCGCCCAGGCCCTTGGCGCGCGAGGCCACGCCCCGCCCGCAGTAGCCGTAGCCGGCGACGACGACGGTCTTGCCGGCCAGCAGCGTGTTCGTGGCGCGGAAGATCGCGTCCAGGGTGGACTGGCCGGTGCCGAACCGGTTGTCGAACATGTGCTTGGTGTCGGTGTCGTTGACCGCGACGACCGGGAAGCGCAGCGCGTCCTCGCGGGCCATCTGGCGCAGCCGGATCACGCCGGTGGTCGTCTCCTCGCAGCCGCCGCGCACGCCGGCCAGCACGTCGGTCCGGCTCGTGTGCAGCGTGTTGACCAGGTCGCAACCGTCGTCGAAGACCATGGCCGGGGCCGTGTCGAGGGCGGAGTTGATGTGCGCGTAGTAGCCGTCTCGGTCGACGCCGTTACGGGCGAAGGTGGACACGCCGTACTCGGCGACCAGCGCGGCGGCCGTGTCGTCCTGGGTCGAGAGCGGGTTCGACGCGCACAGGGCGAGGCTCGCGCCGCCGGCGGCCAGCGTTCGCATCAGGTTCGCGGTCTCCGTCGTGACGTGCATGCAGGCCGCGATCGAGACGCCCTCGAACGGCCGCTCGCGGGCAAACCGCTCACGGATCTGGGCCAGCACCGGCATCGAGTGGTCGGCCCACTCGATCCGGGCTCTGCCGTCGGCGGCCAGGGCCAGGTCGGTGACGTCGTGCTTCGGCAACTCGCGGTGCTTCGGCAACTCGGGCATTGCGCCGTCTCCCATCGTGGATCGCGTCCGGTGGATCGCGTCGGTGCGGCCACGCTCGCCGTTGCTCTGCCTGGGCGTCAAACCAGCTGACATCATTTTGTCAGGATTGGGCGCCGGGATCGGCCGCCCAGCGGGCCGGAGCGGGCCGCGTTGCCTTGACATCATCGTGTCAGGGCTGGAGCCTGCTCGGGTGCGTGACGTCCTCGACGAGATACGGGTCCGGATGCGCTCCGTGGCCGGGCGCCGGCTGCCGATCGCCCAGGCCGCCGACCGCCTCGGTACCACGCCGCGGATGCTGCGCTACCGCGAGTCGCTCGGCCTGATCACCACGGCTCGCAGCGCCGCCGGCCACCGCGAGTACGGCGAGCGGGAAATGGTCGCCGCCGCCTACGCCGACGCGCTGGAGCATCACTATGGCGTCGGCCCGAGCGAGATCGCCTTCGCGCTGCGGGTACTGCGGGATGCCACCGTGGCGACCGACGTGCGCACGCTCGGCCAGCTCTCGCTCCGGATCGCCCCGCCCGTTCGCGACGCCCTCGACTTCGACGCCCAGAAGGCCCGCCGCCTCCTGCGCATCCCCCGCTGACGGCGGGCCGCGGGCAGGTCCGTGGATCAGGCGTCGAAGCCGGAAAACGCCTTCGCCTCGGCAATCACGCCGGGCCATCCGGGCCATTCTTGGTCAGCCGGTGGCGCCGGGCTGTGGCGATCCGGGGGCGGGCGCGTCCACGGTGATATTCCTCTTGCTGGACCCCGACCGCCCCGCCTGATCGGTGACGGTCACGATAATCAGATAGTTGCCTGGCGACGTGTACCTATGTTGCACCAGCTTGGCCGGATCGGTCAGCACATCGGGATTCGAGCCGTCGTCCCAGGTAATGGTGACGTCCTTGATCGGGGTGCTGCCCGGGTGAGACGCCGAGACGTTCGCTGTCAGGGTGAGCGGGGCAGTGCCACGTATAGCGCTGAGGTTGAGGCTCGCGGTCGGTCCCGTCCCGGAGGCAGGAGGGGTGGCGGCGCTGGGCGCACCACTTGGCGCCGTCGTCTGGGGCTCCGGAGGAACCGGCCCGGCGCCGGGCGCGGCCGGCTCGCTACTGAGCGGGCTGGCCGGAGATCCAGAAGCGGCCGGCGTCCTGGAGTGGCTCGTTGTCGAGGAGGGGCCAGGACCGCCCGTCGGCGCCGGGCTTGGCGCGGAGGCCGAGGGCGCCGGGTATCCCGGTGTGGTGGAGCTCGACGCCGATGGGAGGGTGCCGGGCCGGGGCGATAAGGATTGCGTCGCCGCGGCCGGGAGCAGGTAGACAACCGTGACCAGCCCCGCAACCACGATGGTGGTGGCGTGCTCACGGTCGCTGTGCTCACGATCGACGCGCTCGCTCTCGGCGGACACGCCGCGGCTGCGCATTCCGGGAGCGGCCGCGCATTCCGGGAGAGGCCGAGGTGGGGCGGGAAACGAAAATGGAAGGGGAGAGCCCCTTCCACATCTAACGTATAGCACACGGGGGGGCTTGCGGCAAGACCCCGGTCGTGCCGCACAATCGCGGACCGTAGGTGAACCCACGGAATTCGGAGTCGCGTGAACCCCCTCGCCACCAGCGTCTTTGACCTGCCCGAGCGGCTGGCCGCCAAGGCCGACCCGGCCCTGGTCGCCGCCGACGAGCGGCACTTCGCCGCGATCGCCGAGACCCTCCAGCGGTCGATCGACGAGCTGACCGCGCGCCTGCAGGCCGAGCGCCAGGCCCCCGGCGGCCTCGGCCGGGCGGCCATGGACCGGGACCTGGAGGTCTACCGGCTGTCCGCGCGCCTGCGCGCCCTGCGCCGCTTCGGCCTCGACCTGTGCCTGGGCCGGATGGTCCGCGACGGCGATCCCGAGCCGGTCTATGTCGGCCGGCTCGGCCTCACCGACAGCGACGACCGCCGGCTGCTGCTCGACTGGCGCACCCCGGCGGCCGAGCCGTTCTTCGGCGCGACCCACGCCAACCCCATGGGCCTGGCCAGCCGCCGCCGCTACCGGTGGGCCCGCGGCCGGATCAGCGACTACTGGGACGAGGTGTTCAACACCGAGGCCCTGGCCGAGGGCCGGTCGCCGAGCACGGCCGCCCTCGACGACCAGTCCGCGTTCATCGCCAGCCTGGGCGGCGCCCGCACCTCCCGGATGCGCGACGTGCTGGGCACTATCCAGGCCGACCAGGACGCCATCATCCGGGCCAGCTCGCGGGGCGCCCTCGTCGTCGACGGCGGTCCGGGCACCGGCAAGACCGTCGTCGCGCTGCACCGCGCCGCCTACCTGCTCTACGCCGATCCCAGGCTGCGCAACCGGCGCGGCGGCGTCCTCGTCGTCGGCCCGCACCAGCCCTACCTGTCCTACACGGCCGACGTCCTGCCGAGCCTGGGCGAGGACGGCGTCCAGACGTGCATGCTGCGCGACCTGATCGCCGAGGGCGCGGCCGCGCCGGCCGAGGCCGACCCGGCCGTGGCCCGCCTGAAGGCGTCGACCGAGCTGGTGGACGCGATCGAGACGGCCGTCCGCTTCTACGAGGAGCCGCCGAGCACGGGGATGACCGTCACGGTCGGGACAACGGAGCTCTGGCTGGGCGCCGAGGACTGGGCCGAGGCGTTCGACGCCCCCGACCCCGGCACCGCGCACAACGAGGCGCGCGCGGCGATCCTCGAGCACCTGGTCACGATCCTGGCCGACAAGTCCAGCGCCGGAGCCGGCATCGGCTCGGACGGCGAGGAAGCGGAGATCCGGCCGGTGCTGGCCGCGCTGCGCCGCAACAAACCGCTGCTGGCCGCGCTCAACCGGGCCTGGCCGCTCATCGAGGCGACCGACCTCGTGGGCGACCTGTGGTCCGTTCCCGCCTACCTGCGGAAATGCGCTCCCTGGCTCAGCCGCGAGGACGCCGGGAAACTGCGGCGCCCGAGCGGGGCGGCCCAGGCCTGGACGACGTCCGACCTGCCGCTGCTGGACGCGGCCCGGCGGCGTCTCGGCGATCCGGAGACAGCCCGCCGGGCCCGCCGCCAGGCGGCCGCGTACGCGGCCGAGCGCGAGCGGATGTCCCACGTCGTCGACAACATCCTGGCCGCCGACGACGACGGCGAGGGCGCGGTGCGGATGCTGCACGGCGAGGACATGCGCGAAGCCCTGATCGACCAGGACGCGGCCGAACAGGTGAATCCGGACCTGCTGGCCGGCCCGTTCGCGCACATCGTGGTGGACGAGGCGCAGGAGCTGACCGACGCCGAGTGGCGGATGCTGCTGGCCCGCTGCCCGTCGCGCAGCTTCACCGTCGTGGGCGACCGGGCCCAGGCCCGGCACAGCTTCACCGACTCCGCGGGCCGGGCCGAGACGTGGCGCGACCGGCTGAGCCGGGTCGGCTTCCACGAGATCAACCAGGCGACCCTGAGCATCAACTACCGGACGCCGGCCGAGGTCATGGCCGAGGCCGAGCCGGTCATCCGGGCCGTGCTCCCGGACGCCAACGTCCCGACGTCCATCCGAAGCGGCGGCCAGCCCGTCCACCACGGGTCTACCGCCGAACTGAGCGCGATCGTCGACGCGTGGCTCGCCGAGCAGCCCGACGGGATTGCCTGCGTCATCGGCGACTCGGCATTCCGTCCGCGCCCCCGGGTCCGCTCGCTGACCCCGGAGCTGGCCAAGGGGCTTGAGTTCGACCTGGTCGTCCTGGTCGACCCGGACGCGTTCGGGACGGGCATCGAGGGCGCCGTCGACCGGTACGTGGCGATGACCCGGGCGACTGGGCGGCTGGTCATCCTGACGAGCTCCGGCCCGGCCGCCGCTCAGGCCGAGTCCGGCCCGACCGTCCCGTAGGTCATCTCACCCTCCAGTAGGTAGGGAGAGCGCCGTCCGTGTCGGTGGGACGACATCACCCGTGCCGCGCGCCGTCTGGCGGTCGCGCTCGCCACCCGATATAACGACAGCCGCGATATCGCCCCCTGCAACCAGAGAAACACCAGGAGTGTCAATAGGAGGGTGTACGCATGTCTGCCTCCCCGCGGGGACCCCGTCTCCGCCTGGGCCGTCTCCGGCTGGCCCGCCGCCTCGGCGCCGGCGCCGCCGTCTTTGCCAGCGCGGGCCTCATCGTCGGCCTGAGCATCTCGCCGGCCGCCGCCATCGGCACCCCGGCGGCCATCTGTCCCAGCGGCCAGGTCTCCCACGTCGAGCAGCCGGACTACCCGGTCCCGCCCGGGCACCCGCGGGAGCTCAGCGCCGGCTTCTACGCCCGTTCCGGCGGCTTCGCCCCGCCGGACACCTACTTCCTCTGCCGCACCGTGGCGGGCTCGGGGCCGAGCCAGCCGCTGCTCAAGCTGTTCACCGGCACCTGTCCATTCGGCTACCTGCCCTTCGGCGTCCCCGACGAGCCGGGCAGCTTCGGGCCCCCGGTCACCGTCACCTGGGGCACCTGGCTGCCGGGCGGCTGGTACGTCCTGGGCCACACCAGCGACCCGGCCTCGCGCGACGGCTGGCGGACGGTGTGCTGGACCCCGTTCAAGCCGGCCGGGGCGTCCTGACCGGTGCCAGACCCGCCGGGCCGGGCCCTGCTCTCGCCCGCCCTGGCGTCCGGTTCCGGCCGACCCGGCGTCAGCCTGACGCGGGGCCGGCCTCCGCCGCCAGCAGGACGCTCAGCGCCTCGGCCCGGCCGCCGTCGACCTCGACGATCTTCGACCGGGACGTCGTTCCAGTGACGATGCGCACCGCGCGCCGGTGGACGCCGAACGCGGCGGCCAGTGCCTCGACGACCGCCGCGTTCGCCTTCCCGTCCACCGCCGGGGCCCGGACGCGCACGACGAGCACGGGCGGCTCGTCGAGGCCATAACGGCCGCCGACCGCGTCCCGCCGGGCCCCGGGCCGCACTCGTACCGTGATGCGCACGCTATGAGCGTCCCACCGGCCGGTCGGATCAGCTGTCCGCCATGTCGGCGTAGCGGCGCGATTCGGCCAGGTGGGCGCGCAGCTTGTCGCCGTCGGCGGGCACGCCGTCCTGGCTCGTCCAGCCGGGCGTCGCGTACACGTTGGCGTACGCGGCGGTGTCGCGCTGGAAACGCCAGCCCTCGGCCAGCGGGCCGACGTCGACCGTGTCGTAGCCGATGTCGTTCAGGAACGCCGTGACGACCGCCTTCGCCTCGACGTCGTCGCCGGCGATCGCCAGCGATGAGCGGTCGGCCGCGCCGGCCGGGCGGGCCAGCGACAGCAGGTGCTTGTAGAAGATGTTGTTGAAGACCTTCACGACCTTCGAGCCGAGCAGGTGGCGCTGGACGAGCTCGCTGGTCGTGGTCGACTCGTCGTCCAGCTCGGGGATCTGGCCGTCGCGCTCGGGGTAGTAGTTGCAGGTATCCAGGACGATCTTGCCGGTCAGGGGCGCGGCCGGGATGTCGGGCAGCGCCCCCAGCGGGACCGTCACCACCACCAGGTCGCCGGCTTCGCCGGCCTCGGCCGCCGTGCCGGCTCGCGCGCGCGGGCCGAGTGAGTCGACCAGCTCCTTCAGCGTGTCCGGGCCTCGGGAGTTGCTCAGGACCACGTCATAGCCGGCGGCCACGGCCAGCCGGGCCACGGTCGACCCGATGTTGCCGCTTCCGATCAAGCCAATCGTCGTCATGCTGGCGACAACCCGGCCGCGTCGTCGTGGATTCCGCGGCCGACCGCGCTCGGCAACCTTCCGGGCCGCAACCTGCCGGGCCGCGGCCTGCCGGGCCGCGGCCTACCGTGCAGCGACGAGCTCCCCCGCCGAGGGTCTCGCCCGGCAGGAGGCCGCCGCGGCGCTCGACGAGGTCTCGTTGTACTGGCCGACACGGGTCGGCGCGGGCCGGCCAGCAGGGTCGGAAGACGGAGCGGAGGGATCGATGCGGCGCAGCGCGGGACTACTGGTGTTCCGGACGAGCGGGGATGTCCTCTATGCGCTGGCCGGGCATATGGGCGGTCCGTTCTGGGCCCGGCGGGACGCCGGGGCCTGGTCGATCCCGAAGGGCGAGTACAGCGACGGTGAGGACCCGCGTGCCGCCGCCCGGCGTGAGTTCGCCGAGGAGATGGGTTCCCCGCCGCCCGACGGCGAGTGGATCGAGCTGGGCGAGGCTCGCCAGTCGGGCGGGAAGCGGGTCATCGCCTACGCCGTGCGCGGCGAGTTCGACGCCGTCCGGGCGGTCAGCAACACGTTCGAAATGGAATGGCCGCGCGGCTCGGGCCGCGTCCAGTCGTTCCCGGAAATCGACCGGGCCGAGTGGTTCGACGAACCGACCGCGCGGGCGAAGCTCGTCCAGGGCCAGGTCGTCTTCCTCGACCGTCTGGCCGAGTATCTGCGCCGCGGCTGAGCCCAGCCCGCGCCGGCCAGCCCGGTCGGGTGCTCGGCGCGGGCTGAGCCCAGCCCGTGCCGGCCAGCCCGGTCGGGTGTTCGGCGCGGATGCCCGGCTGGCTCAGCGCGACGCCGGTGTGGGGCTGGACTCGGCCGCGGCGGCCGTGGTCCCGGCGGCCGCCGGCGGGGTGGTGACGGCGGCCGTCGTCACCGGCGCGGTCGGGGTGGTGGCCGGCTGTGTCGTCGCCGGTCCGCTGGTCGTCGGCGGCGCGCTGGACGGGGTGGCGCGCGGCCGGGTCGCGGTGGCCGCCGGGGTGGTGTGCGAGCTGGTCGGCCGGGAGCCCGAGGACTGCTGCGTCGGGCCAGACCCGGCCGAAGCGGTCGTCCCGGTGCCCGCGCTCTGCGCGGGAGCGCTGGTCGCGGCGGGCGAGTCGCCGCCGGTGCCGCCTCCGCCGCTTCCGCTACCGCGGAGGGCCGCGGCGACGCCGATCCCACCCGCGATCAGCAGGACGACGACCGCGGCGATGACCAGTAGGCGGCCCCGGCCCGACCAGGGCGATGACGCCCCGGCGCCGGCCGCGTAGTCATCCCGCGCCGCGGGCCGGGCAGGCGGCCCGTAGCCCGTCCGTGAGCCGGTACCCGTCGGACGGTCGTAGTCCGACTTCGGGCCGTAACCGGGGCCGTAGCCGGCACCGGTCTCGTAGCCGGCGCCAGGGCGCCGGCCGGTGCCGCTGCCGGTGCCGGTCTCGTAGTCCGGGCCGGCGCCGCGGCTCGTGCGCGTGTCGTAGCCTGTCCCCTGGCCCGCGCCGTAACCCTGGCCCGCGCCGTAACCCTGGTCGGCCGGGTAGTCCTGGTCGGCCGGGTAGCCCGGTTTGGCCCCGTAGCCGGCGTCAGCGCCGTAGCCGGCATCGCTGCCGTAGCCGGCCGGCGCGCTCCCGCCGCCCGGCGGCGTGGAGTCGAACGGCATCACGGCGGTCAGCCCGGCCTCGCTGGGCGACTGCGCGTCCAGGTCGGCCAGCCGACGGTCCAGCTCGGCCGCGGTCGGGCGCTGGGCGGGGTCCTTCGCGAGCGCGGCCCGCACCAGCGGTGCCAGCGTCGCCGGTACGTCGGTCAGGTCGGGCTCGCCGCCCAGCAGCCGTCCGATCATCGTCTCGGGCCGGCCGGCGCCGAACGGCGGGCGCCCGGTCGCCGCGAACGCCACGCACGAACCCCAGGCGAAGACGTCCGCCGGCGGTCCGACCCGGGCGCCCTGCAGCTGCTCGGGCGCCATCCACTGGGGTGTGCCGATCACCATGCCGGTCCGGGTGTGGCTGACCGAGTCCATCGCGCGGGCAATGCCGAAGTCGATGACCTTCGGCCCGTCCCAGGACAGCAGGATGTTGCTCGGCTTGAGGTCGCGGTGGACGACGCCGGCGGCGTGGATCGCCACCAGCGCGTCGGCCAGGCCGACCGCGAGCCCGGACAGCACCCGCCCGGTCAGCGGCCCCCGGTCGCGCACCGCGTCGGACAGGCTGATCCCCTCGACGTACTCCGACGCCATCCACGGCCGTGGCCCGTCCGCGTCGGCGTCGACAAGGGCCGCGATGGACGGCCCGTGCACCCGCCGGGCCGCCGCGACCTCCTGGCCGAAGCGGCCCCGGAACTCCGGGTCGTGGACGAGGCCGGGGGAGGGGACCTTCACCGCGACCGGGCGGCCGTCCTCGCCGAAGCCCAGGTAGACCGTGCCCATCCCGCCCGAGCCGATCCGGTTGGCCAGGCGGTACGGCCCCATCCGCGGCGGGTCGTCCGGGCTCAGAGGCGTGAGCACGTCTCCCCCTTCATCGCGGGCACGGGCGGCGCGGGTCCATGGCGGCCCGCGCTCTGCGTGATCCAAGGTTAACGGGCCGCCCCGCCACCCGGTCGCCCGACCACCCACGCCGCCCCGACGCGCGGGCGGGTCGTCGAGGCGCCCGTGGCCGCGCTGGCCGAAATCCCGTCGATGCCGGTCGCCAGCTACGACACCACTGCTGTGGCCTGGCCCTGGTCCTCGAGTGACGGAGGGTGATCATAGATCTACGGCGACGGTAGGATGAGGGGGCGCTCGGCCGCCGTCGCCGTGGGGAGTGTCACTGTGAGTCGTCATTTTAATACGGCGGGGCCCTGCCGGGCGGGAAAAGATTACATGGTCCCCGCGCTGGCTCGGCTGCCCGAGATTCCCGACCTCGTCGCGCGGGAGGGCTACGTCGTCGTGCATGCGCCGCGGCAGACCGGGAAGACGACGACGCTGCTCGCGTTGGCCGCCGAGCTTACGGCCAGTGGACGGTACGCGGCGCTGCGCTTCTCCTGCGAGGTCGGGCGGGCCGCTGGCGACGGCTACGGCGCCGCGATTCGCGGCATCCTCGGCCGGATCCGATCCAACGCCGAGGATGCGCTGCTGCCGGAGCTCCGCCCGCCGTCCTGGCCCGACGAGCCGGACGACATCCTTCTCGTCGAAGCGCTGCGCGCGTGGGCGAAGGTGTGCCCACGCCCGCTGGTGCTGTTCTTCGACGAGATCGACGCCCTTCGCGGCGAGAGCCTGATCAGCGTGCTCAGCCAGCTCCGCGACGGCTACAGCGACCGCCCTCGGGATTTTCCCGCCTCGGTCGCGCTGTGCGGACTGCGCGACGTCCGCGACCACAAAATGGCCTCGGGCGGCGACGGGTCCCGGCTGGGAACCTCCAGCCCGTTCAACGTCAAGCTGGAGTCGTTGCGGCTCGGCGACTTCTCCCTGGACGACGTGACAGCTCTCTACGGGCAGCACACGGCGGACACCGGGCAGATTTTCGCGGACGGGGCGGTGAAACACGCCTTCGCGTTGACCGGCGGCCAGCCCTGGCTTGTGAACGCGCTGGCCCGCGAGGTGGTGGAGAAGATCAGGGTTCCCCTCGACACGGCGATTACCGTCGATCACCTGGAGGAATCCAAGGAGCGATTGATCCTCGCCAGGGCTACGCATCTGGACTCCCTCGCGGCCCGGCTGGCCGAACCGCGGGTCCGGCGAATTATCGGCCCGGTCCTCGCCGGCGATCTCCTGACCGTCGAGCCCTACGACGATGACGTGAGCTACTTGCGCGACCTCGGTCTCATCACCCCCAGTCCGCCGGTCCGGATCGCGAACCCGATCTACCGCGAGGTCATCGTCCGGGTCCTGTCGTCCCTTGTCGAGGAGAACGTCACCGCTGATCCGCGCTCGTTCGTCCGGCCGGACGGCACCTTCGACTTCCCGAAGATGCTCGACGAGTTCGCGGAATGGTGGATCGAGCACGGCGAGTTCCTGGTCTCCGGCGGTTTCTACAACGAGGCCGCGCCGCAGCTCGTTCTGATGGGCTATCTCCAGCGGGTCGTCAACGGCGGCGGCTACGTGGAACGCGAGTACGGTGTCGGCGCCGGCCGGATCGACCTGCACATCCGCTGGCCGTATTCCGGGCCGGACGGAGCTCGGCATGTTCAGCGGGAGGCCCTGGAGATGAAGACCTGGCCGGCGGGCCGGCCCGACCCGCTCCGCCAGGGGCTCCGGCAGCTCGACCGCTACCTCGACCGTCTTGGTCTGGACACCGGCACGCTCGCGATCTTCGACCAGCGCCCGGACGCGCCCGACATCGCCGAGCGCACCGCCATCACCACCACGACCAGCCCTACCTCCGGCCGCCGGATCGCCCTCCTGCGTGGCTGAACTTCGGTGGCTGATCACTGTCAGTAGACGTCACGCAGGTAGCGGCGGTCGGCGGTGAGCCGGCGGACGTAGTCGTCGGCCGCCTCGGGGTCGAGCCGGCCGTGGGTGGCCACGATCTCGCGCAGGGTTCGGTCGACGTCGGCGGCCATCCGGGTGGCGTCGCCGCAGACGTAGAGGTGAGCGCCGTCCTGGAGCCAGGACCACAGCTGCGCGCCGTGCTCGCGCAGCCGGTCCTGGACGTAGATCTTGGCCCGCTGGTCGCGGGAGAAGGCGGTGTCGAGGCGGGTCAGCACGCCGGCCGAGGAGAAGGCGGCCAACTCGTCGGCGTAGTAGAAGTCGGTGGCCCGGCGTTGCTCGCCGAACAGCAGCCAGGCCCGGCCTTTGGCCCCGCGGGCCTGGCGGTCCTGGAGGAAGCCGCGGAACGGGGCGATTCCGGTGCCCGGACCGATCATCACCATCGGGGTGTCGGGGTCGGCCGGCGGCCGGAAGCTGGCGGCCGTCTTCACGTAGGCGGCGACCGGCGCGCTCGGCGTGGCGTCGGCGAGGTAGCTGGAGCAGACGCCCTTGCGGGCCCGGCCGGCCCGGCTGTCGTAGCGGACGACGGAGACGGTGAGATGGATCTGGTCGGGGTGGGCCAGCGGGCTGGAGGAGATCGAGTACAGCCGGGGCTGGAGGGGTTTGAGGACCTCGGCCCACTCCTGGGGGCTGGCGCGGACGGGGCGCTCGGTGACGACGTCGACGGCCTGCCGCCCCCACAGCCATTTCGCGAGCTCATCGGTGTTGCCCGGGCGGCACAGCGTGGTCAGCGTCCGGTCGCCGCCGCCCCGCTCGGCCAGGAAGGCGAGCAGACCTGGGCTGGGCCTGGTGATGTCGAGGTGGCGGTGCAGCGCCCGCGCGAACGGGACGTCGCCGACGCCGGGCACGGTGACCGTGGCGTCTGCGTCGGCGCCGGTGACGGTCAGCCACTCGCCAACCAGGTCGGGGCAGTTGACGGGCCAGACCCCGAGAGCGTCACCGGGCTGGTAGGCCAGTCCGGTTCCGGCGATGTCGAGGCGGAACTGGCGGACCTCCTTGTCCGAGCCGGGCTGGCTCAGCGGGCGGTTGCCGACCAGCCGCGCGGTGGCCGGAGCGGACCTGGTCGGCCGGTCGAGGCCGGCGGCGCCGGCCGGCGGCTGCGCGGGCGCGGGCGCGGGCGCGGGAGGGGCCGGTGCGTCTGGGCTGGCCAGCGCGCTCAGGACACTGTCGAGCCAGCGGGTGGCGTCGCCGTCGTAGTCGGGTTCGCAGTCGACGCGGGGCGCCAGGCGGGTCGCCCCGAGATCGGCCAGGCGCTCGTCGAGGCGGCGGCCGTGGCCGCAGAAGTCGTTGTAGCTGGAGTCGCCGAAGGCGAGGACGGCGTAGCGCAGGTGGTCAAGGCGGGGGGCGTCGGGGCCGGTCAGCGAGGACCAGAAGTCGGCGCCGTTGTCGGGGGCGTCGCCGTCGCCGAAGGTGCTGGTGACCAGGAGCAGGTCGACCGGCTCGCGCAGCGTGGCCGGCGGACAGTCGGCCATCGGGTGGACGGCCGGAGCGTGGCCGCGCTCGGTGAGCTGGCTGGGGATCGCGGTGGTCGCGAACTCCTCGGCGGTCCCGGTCTGCGACGCCCAGAGAACCGCGACCGGGCGGGTCGTCCCGGTTGCCCCGCCCGCCGGGGCCGGTGGGGAGGACGAGCCGGATGGGACGGGCGGGAGCGGTCGATGGCCGTCGGCGCCGCGCTGGGCCGGGAGCTGATGGGGGCCGCGGGCGCGGGCGAACGTACCGGCGAGCAGGCCGTTGACCCAGGCGCTCTGGTCCGGGGCGAACGGCGCGCCGGCCGGCAGGACCGGAACCGACGCGCTGTCGCCCGGCGCCGGCGCGGTCGCCAGCCCGGCGAGGAAACCGGCGAGGTAGCGCCGCTGCTCGTCGTCGAAGCGCGGCGCCGGGATGTCCGCGACGCCGAGCGCGCCGGCCAGAGCGGAGATCGGCGCGTCGCTCGGGACGCTGGTGTCGGCCGCCGCGTCGGCCGGGGCGGCGACCGGGGTGTCGGCCGGGGCGGCGACCGGGGTGTCGGCCGCCGCGTCGGCGTCGTCGACCGGGGTGGTGGCCGCGGCGGCGACGACGGCGACCCGGGCGAGCGAGACAGCGCAGACCTTGAACTCCGGTTGGAAGGAGATGGGGTCGATGGCGTCGTTGGTGACGGCGTTGACGCTCAGGTACTCGCCGAACAGGTCGTTCCAGTGGAACGGGGCGAAGCAGGTGCCGGGCAGCACCCGGTCGGTCACCACCGCCGGCAGGACCGCCCGGCCGCGGCGGGAGGCGACCTCGACCGGATCGTCCGCGGCGACACCGAGGCGCGCGGCGTCGTCCGGGTGGATCTCGACGAACGAGCGCGGGTTGAGCCGGCCGAGCTTCGCGACCTTGCCGGTCTTGGTCAGCGTGTGCCACTGGTGCTGCAGCCGGCCGGTGTTCAGGACGAACGGGTAGTCGTCGTCGGGCAGCTCGGCGGCGGGCAGGTGCGGGCGCGGGTAGAACAGCGCCCGCCCGCTGGCCGTCGGAAACGACAGCCGGGGCCGCCCGCCGCCCGCCCGCTCGACGAGCGGCTGGCTGACGCCGTCGTTGAGGTAGCGAATCGGGTTGCGGCCGTCGCCGTCCGGGTGGGCCACCGGCCACTGGACGGGCCCCCGGCGTAGCCGCTCGTAGCTGATGCCGCGCAGGTCGTAGCCCGTCGCCGGGTTCGAGAAGCCCCTGATCTCCTCGAAGATCTCCGTGGCGTCGGTGTAGTCGAACGCCGCCGCGAAGCCCATCTCGGCCGCCACCCGGGCGATGATCAGCCAGTCCGGCAGCGCGTCCCCCGGCGGGTCGACGGCCCGCTGGGCCAGCGTCAGGTTCCGCTCCGAGTTGACCATGATCCCGGTGGTCTCGGCCCACATCGCGGCCGGCAGCACCACGTCGGCGTAGGCGTTGGTCTCGGTGTCGGCGAACACGTCCTGGGTCACGACGAACTCGGCCGCCTCCAGCCCCTCGATGACCGTCCCCCGGTTGGCCACCGACGCCACCGGGTTCGTGCAGATGATCCAGCAGGCCCTGATGTCGCCGGCGGCCATCTTCTCGAACATCGCGACGGTTCCCGGGCCGACGTCGGTGCGCAGGCTGCCGGCGGGCAGGCCCCACCGGGTCTCGGTGAAGGTCCGGTCGGCGTCGGCGAGCACCGAGCGCTGCCCGGGCAGGCCCGGGCCCATGTAGCCCATCTCCCGGCCGCCCATCGCGTTGGGCTGGCCGGTCAGCGAGAACGGGCCGGCGCCCGGCCGGCAGATCGTCCCGGTGGCCAGGTGCAGGTTGACCAGCGCGTTCGTGTTCCAGGTGCCGTGCGTCGACTGGTTGAGGCCCATCGTCCAGCAGCTCATCCACGCGGGCGCCGCGCCGATCAGCTCGGCGGCGCGGCGGATGTCGCCGGCCGGGATTCCGGTGATCTCGGCGACCGTCTCCGGCGGGTAGTCCGCCAGGAACGCCGGCATCGCGTCCCAGCCCTCGGTGTGCTCGGCGATGAACGCCTCGTCGAGCTGGCCGTTCGCCGCGAGCAGGTGCAGCAGCCCGTTGAGCAGCGCCAGGTCGGTGCCCGGCCGGATCTGGAGGAACAGGTCGGCCTTCTCCGCTGTGGCTGTCCGGCGCGGGTCGACCACGATGAGCTTCGCCCCGGCCCGGACCCGGTCCATCATCCGCAGGAACAGGATCGGATGGCAGTCGGCCATGTTGGCGCCGATGACGAAGAAGACGTCGGCCTGGTCGAAGTCCTCGTACGAACCCGGCGGCCCGTCGGCGCCGAGGGAGAGCTTGTAGCCGGTTCCGGCGCTGGCCATGCACAGCCGCGAGTTCGACTCGATGTGGCTGGTGCGGATGAAGCCCTTGGCCAGCTTGTTCGCCAGGTACTGGGCCTCCAGCGTCAGCTGCCCGGAGACGTAGAGCGCGATCGCGTCCGGCCCGTGGGTGTCCAGGATGCGGCGCAGCTCGCGCGCCGTCCGGCTGATCGCCTCGTCCACCCCGCTGGCCGTGGGCGCGCCTGGGCGTTCGGCCCGGACCAGGGCCGTGGCCAGCCGGCCGGGCGCCGCCAGCATCTCGGCGCTGGTCGCACCCTTCGTGCACAGCCGGCCCGCGTTCGCCGGGTGGGCCCGGTCGCCGGACGCCTTCACCGCCCGCCGCCGGCCGTACGCGTCGGTCTCGACGTCGAGGACCATCCCGCAGCCGACGCCGCAGTACGAGCAGACCGTCCGCACCTTCTCGGTCAGTGTCACAGCGGCCGTGGCCGGCGCGGTCACCGGCGGCCCCCTTCCTGCTACCCGCGCGGCGACCGCCGGCCGGCCCGACCGACTGGTGGAACGCGGCGCGACACCCGGATGGACCTCTCGGTGTCACGCTAAGAGCCGTTGGTTACCGTCCGGTCGCCCGAAGCGGCCGTGGTCGGTAACACCGTCCGCACGTCGGCGGCCGCGCCGGCGTGAGCAAGCGGCAGCGAGCAAGCGTCAGCGAGCGGCGTGAGCAAGCGGCGTGAGCAGGCGGCCGGCGTGAGCAGGCGGCCGGCGGGAGCGCGCGAGTGTCGGAGCGAACAGGGAAAGCGCGAGCGAAGACCCCGGACGAGAGCTCCGCGCTGCCCGATACGCGGTTGTTCGACGAGGGCCGCCAGCCCGTAACGGCGGCGATGGATAGTTCGCCGGCCGACGAAGAAAGGCGGACCCCATGAGCTCCAGCCCCGCGCCGCCCGCCGCCCGCGCCGCCGCCCCGCCGCCCGCGCTCGACGTCGTCCTGCCCGCGTGGGTGGACGAGGAGGTCGCCGCGGCCGGCGGCGTGCTCCCCGACGTGGAGGAGCGGATGCGCCTCGTGCACCGGCTCGCGGCGCGCAACCACCGCGAGGGCCACGGCGGGCCGTTCGCCGCCGTCGTCGCCGACCCGGCCACCGGCGAGATCCACGCCGCCGGCGTCAACCTCGTCCTGGCCACCGGCCTGTCCGTCATGCACGCCGAAGTCGTCGCGCTGTCCTTCGCGCAGACGCGCCTCGGGCGGTGGGATCTCAGCGCCGGCGGCGCCCCGCTCGAGATCGTCGTCAACTGGCGGCCGTGCGTGATGTGCTACGGCGCGGTGATGTGGTCCGGCGTCCAGCTGCTCACCATCGCGGGCGAGGGTGACGAGATCGAGGAGCTCACCGGCTTCGACGAAGGGCCCATGCGGGACGACTGGGCTGAGCAGTTCGCCCGCCGCGGCATCACCGTCCGCACCGACATCCTGCGCGACGAGGCGCTGAAGGTCTTCGCCGACTACGGCGGTCGCGACGACGTCGTCGTCTACAACGCCCGCCGCGACGCGGCTGCGAGCGGTGAAACACGGGCCTGAGCGCCCGGGAGGGTGCGTGGGCCGGCTGGCGGCTACGGTGAATTGTGGAGATGCGTGACTTTTCTACGCTCGCCCGAGCCGTCCCGGCGCGCCCCCTGCCGGCGCTGCGGGGACGAGTGAGGCGCCGGCGAGATGAGGCTGGGGCGGACTTTCTCGCCGGGAAGGTCGCCGTGGTGACGGGGGCCGCGCGGGGGCTCGGCGCGGCGCTGGCCGAACGTCTGGCCGCTCGCGGGGCCCGGCTGGCCCTGGTCGGTCTCGAGCCCGAACGTCTGCGGGAGCTGGCGGGGGCGCTCGGGCCCGAGGCGTCGGACTGGCGGGCCAACGTCACCGACGCCGACGCCCTGGCCGAGGTCGCCGCCGCCGTCCGGGACCGCTACGGGCGGGTCGACATCGTGGTGTCCAACGCCGGGATCGCCGCCGGCGGCTTCGTCCGGTCCAGCGATCCGGACACCTACGACCGGGTGATCGAGGTCAACCTCATGGGCAGCATCCGGACCGCCCGGGCCTTCCTGCCGGCGCTCCTCGACTCGCGGGGCTACCTGCTCCAGGTCGCCTCGGTCGCCGCGCTGGCGCCGACGCCCGGGATGAGCGCGTACGGGACCAGCAAGGCGGGCGTCGAGGCGTTCGCGCACGCGCTGGCGGCCGAGGTTGCCGGGCGGGGCGTCGACGTCGGCGTGGCCTACCTGTCGTGGACCGACACGGACATGGTCCGCTCCGGGCCGGCCGGCCCCGGTGGGGGCGGCGCCACCGGCGGGTCCCTCGCGAAGCTGCCTGGGCCGCTCGGGCGGGTCTACCCGCTCGGCCCGGCGGCCGACCGGATCGTCGCCGGCATCGAGCGCCGGGCGCCCCACATCTACGCCCAGCCCTGGCTGCGGGCAGCCGTCGCGCTGCGGGCCGCGACACCGAGCCTGCTCCTGGCCGGAGCGCGCCGGGCCGGGGCGGAGATCAACGCCGCCGAGGACGCGATGGTGGCGTCCGGGCCGGCGTGGCGCCACCCCGTCGGGCCGGGCGGCGCGGCGGACAGCGCCGACATCGCCCGAGTGGCGACGGGCGAGGCGGAGCGGTCGTAGGGCGGCGACCCGGCGGGTTCGCCGGGACACCAGTTCATGTCACTCGTTTCCGTCCTGTGGGCCGGCTCCGTGCTGTGTGCCGGCGCGGTGGCGGCCGCGGTCGGGACCGGCGCCGACCGCGCTCGTGTTGAACACGCTGGTGTTGAACATGCTGGTGTTGAACCAGGTCGGGAAGGCGCGGGCCAGCGCGGCCGGGCCGTGGATCTCGGCGTCACCCGCGTCGAGAACGGCGCGCAGCGGCGTGCGCCCGAGCAGCCAGCGGTGCATCTGCCGGTTTTCCGCGGTGACCCGCAGGTGCACGTCGTCGCGCGGTTCCTCCTTGCAGACGGTCATCGCCGGCCGCTCGACGTCGAGCCAGCCCTGCGCGGCGCCCGGCCCGGTCAGCGTGATGTGCACGAGCGTGCGCCGGGCCGGGAGCCGGTCCGGGACCGCGTGCTGGTGCATCCGCCAGATCAGTGACAGTCCGTCACAGTCCTCGTCGTCCGGGTCGTCGAAGACCCACTGGGCGGCCCACTGGCCCAGCGACCAGATGATCGGCGTGATGGACCAGCCGGCCTCGGTCAGCGTGTAACGCCCGGGCCGGCCGGGCCCGGCCGGCTCCCGGCTGACCAGGCCGTGGCGCTCCAGCACCCGTAGCCGCCCGCTCAGCAACGTGCGGCTCATCCGCGGCAGACCGCGGTGGATGTCGTTGAACCCCTCGGCGCCGACCATGAGTTCGCGGATCACCAGCGGCGTCCAGCGGTCACCGATGATCTCGACGCCGAGCGCGATCGGGCAGTAGTCGGAGTAGACCGGCATCACCCCATCGGATCACGAACGGCGCGGCTGTGACCTGCGTAGTCGTGTATTGGCCGTGACGCGGGGCCGACACCGGCCGGTACAGGAACGCGACTGGTTGGCCGCCCGCCGCAGGACGGATTCTCGTCGCGGAGCCCCGGCCGGACATCGGTCGCTCACCCGGGTACGCACCAGGTGTGAGCAGTGGACTACAGAAGGATCGTAGGAGGCAACGTCATGACCAGCATCCCGACCGCGACATCCGGCCCCTCCCTGGCCGCCGTGAAGGCGAAGCAGCGCCAGACCTGGTCCAGCGGCGACTACTCGGTGATCGCCCGGCAGGTCGTGCTGCCGAGCGAGCTGCTGGCCGAGGCCGTCGACCTTCGTCCCGGCGCCCCGGTGCTGGACGTGGCCTGCGGGTCCGGCAACGCCGCGCTCGCCGCCGCCCGCTCGGGCGCCCAGGTCGTCGGGGTCGACTACGTGCCCGACCTGCTGGCTCGGGCCCGCCAGCGGGCGGCGGCCGAGGGTCTGGCCGTCGAGTTCCAGCTCGGTGACGCCGAGGACCTGCCGTTCGACGCCGCGTCGTTCGACGCCGTGCTGTCGGTGTTCGGGTCGATGTTCACCCCAGACCATTACCGGAGCGCCGCCGAGATGATCCGGGTCGCGCGGCCGGGCGGCCGGATCGGGATCGTCGCCTGGACGCCGGAGGGCTTCATCGGCGAGATGTTCCGGACGATCACCGGCCACGTGCCCGGACCGGCCGGCGTGGCGTCCCCGCTGCTGTGGGGCACCCGGGACCATCTGAAGGACCTGTTCGGCGCCGCGGCGGCGGAGATCCGGACGGTCGAGAAGACCTGTGTGTTCCGGTTCGGCTCCCCCGAGGACTTCGTGGCCAGCTTCCGCCGCTGGTACGGGCCGACGCTCAAGGCGTTCGAGGCGCTCGACGACGCCGGCCGCTCGGCGCTCGCGGCCGACCTGGCCGGTCTCGCCCGGCGGTGGAACCGCGACCTGGACGGCCCGGCCGTCGCCCTGCCCTCCACCTACCTCGAGACGGTCGTCACGCTGCGAGGGTCCGCCGCCTGAGCAGTCTGTCCGCCGGCGCTGTCCGCGCCTGGTCCGCCGTCGCCGCCGAGGTCGGTGCGTACGGCGTGACGGTCAACTGCGTCGCCCCGGGGCTGACCGCCACGCCGTCGGTCCTTGCCAAGCGGCCCGATCATGCCACCCGGGCAGAGCGGACCCGCCGGCTCGGCGCCGCCGTCGGCCGGGTCGGCCGGGTCGGCCGGCTCGAGGAAGTCGCCACCGCGGTCTGCGCGCCGTGTCCCGGATCGGCCGCCTACACGACCGGCGGTACCGCCCACGTCAACGGCGGCTCCTCTATGCCCTGACCGGGTCGCCTGGCGCCGGCGCATCCACCCGTCGCGTGTGCTCCGATCGCCGGCGCCGCTGCCCGGCGGCGGGCAGCGGGCAGCGGGCGGGACGTGGTCCAGCCGAGGCGCCGGCGGTCCGGTCGCGGTCGACGGGCAATATCGTCGCTGGCGCGGCCAGGTTGCTGTGGCGCGGCCATGGGGGAGGCCCCTCGGGCCCGCCGGACGATCTGACCGGTTCGACCGCTGCCGGGGCGGTGGAGACGGCGATGGGGACGGAGATCCGGATGCGGCATCTGGAGGGACGGTGGCGAATCGTCGAGATGGACCTGTGGGATCAGGAAGCCATAGACCTGGTCGAGCCCGGGTTCATCGAGCTCGCCGAGGACGGAACGGGCGAGTTCGGCTTCGTCGCGGTCAGCGGCCGCCTGGACTGCCGTACGAACACCCGCGACGGCCGGCCGTTCGTCGAGTTCAGCTGGGTCGGGGACGACGATGGCGACGAGGTAGGCGGGCGCGGCTGGGCCGCGCTCGGCGATGACGACGCCCTGACCGGACATCTGTACTTTCACCTGGGCGACGACTCGGGATTCCGCGCGGCGCCATTCGTCGACGCGGGCCCGCTGGGGCGGCGTTGAGCGAGTACCAGTACTACGGGTTCGTCGCGGTCGACCGGCCGCTCGCCACGAAGGCTCGGGCCGAGGTCCGCGCTTTGTCCACCCGGCGCGGATCACCGCCACCGTTTCGTCAACGAGTACGAGTGGGGCAGCCCGAACACGTTGATGGAGCGCTACTACGACGCGCACCTCTACCTGGCCAACGGGGGAAGCCGCCGCGTCATGCTCCGCCTACCGACCCGTCTGCTCGCGCTGGCCGCGACGGCGACCTGCTCGCCGTCGCGGCCGTCGGCCAGCCCGGCACTCGGTGAGACCGCCGACGACCCCAGACGGCTCGCCGCCTGGGCCACCGGCCGGCCCCCCGCACCGTCGCCGAACGGCTCGACGCAGCAGCGCGCCGGCGCGCCGGCGCGCAGAGCGATCGGGCGCGCGAAGCGCCACGGCGCGCTGACGTCAGGGATCAGGACGGCGCGGCGGACGTCGGCTCGCGGTGGCCTTGCCGCGGCCACAAGCTGTCCGGGCTTCGACCTCCGGGCCGAGTAGGGGGTCCCTGCCAGGTAGCATCAGAAGGGCTCGGGGCCGTTAGCTCAATTGGCAGAGCAACCGGCTTTTAACCGGCTGGTCGGCGATCACCTTATGGTGTCTTCTTCCTGTCATCGTGGCGCTGACCTGCGGCGACGATGCCACAGAAATCCCCGCCGCCGTGTCCGGCAGCCGGACCAGTGCACATTCCGTACACATCCGCCGAAGCAACTGCGAGTTGCCCCTGTCCGCACGGTCGGTGGAGCGAGGATCTTCATCGTCCGCTGGAAGGCCTGGCGAGGTCGCCATGGGGTGGCCTGTCCAGGTGGGCAGAAGCCACGCCGTGTCGCGGAACAACGGGCCGGGTTGCGGCTCGCTATTGGACCGGCGTAGGCCCCCGCGCCACGGGGTTATATCGCGGTGGCAGCCCGGAAAACAAGCCATAGCGTGGGTTGGCCGACCTCCGTCAGGACCTGCCGCACAGCATGCGTTTGCCGCCGCCATCGAAAGGCGACATGCTGGTCGTAGTCGCCCCGGAGCCGCTCCAACTCGGCCCGCTCCGGCTCCGACAACTCGGAGGAACCGGTCCGGCCCTCGCCACGCGCTTTATTCACCCGCACACCCAGCGTCGTCTCGTTGATAACGATGCTCCTCGCGACGTCGGCGATCGACCGGCCCGAATAGATCACGAAACTAACGGCCTGATCCTTGTATTCCTGGGTGAAATGTCGGCGTGTCGCCACTGTTGTTCCTCTATTGAGAGGATCAGTGACAGGGCCTACCCCTCGCGTGCCCACAAGATCGGGAACGGTCCACCGGAAGCCGGTTCGGGTTCCTCGCGCACATCCAGCCGCCCCGCCGGAGGTACCGGCGGGGCGGCTCTCGTCGCTCCACATTTCCGGCCGCGGACGAAGACCGTGACACAATGTTCTGGCACTCTTCTGTCCTTTATCGGGGTGGTCCGGCGCGAGACCGTACCGGTACCGAAACAAGGCTAGGAGGTCGCAGTGTCTAACGGACATCAGGCTCGGCTCTTTCCTGCGGGTGGCGAGGAGGAGCAGCCGTAGGAATCGGCTCCCGACCGATTGCCCAACGGAGGCCGTAGCCCCGCCCCTGGTGCAGCCCGGCGAAATGAACCTGGGTTTCACCGGCGCGGTCTACGGCCACCCGCGGCAGTCCGGACGGATCGTCGTCCAGCGTCCGGGGCGCCGCGCCGGCGAGAAGCCAGACCCGGGCCGCCGCCGCGTCGCTCGGCGCGAACCGAAGACGAATCCGCAGGTCAGCGCACCGAACCAGCGGGTAGCAGACGTAGTGTGACGCCATGGTCTGGCCCGGCGGCACCGTGAACCCGACCCCGAAGCGATGCCGCTCGCCCGCCCGCAACGGTGCCGGAAGCTCAATGTGGAAACGGAAGTGGCTGGCGCTCGGCCGGTCGCGACCGATGATTCTGCCGCCGTATCGCAAATCCATTGTCAGGTCGCGGTCCCAACCGGTGACGTCCCCGACGACCGGCAGGCTCGCGGCGACCGTGACCACATTCAGCCTGTCGGTGGTCGCGACAATCACCCGGTCCTCGACCACCGCGACGACCGGCTTGTCCAGCCGGATCAGAGCCGACACGCCCGCCACGTACCAGCCGTCGGCGTCGGCCGGTCCACGAGCGTCGGCCGGTCCACGATCGTTGGCCGGTCCACGATCGTTGGGGGCGTCGGGGAGTTCGCGCCGGGACGGGACGCCTTCGGTTCCGTCCCGGCCCGGGTTGGCCGGGCTGGCCGAGCGGGACGTGGGTTCGGCCAGGAGCCGAAGGGCCTCGTCCACGCGCCGGCGCGCGGTGCGCCGGTCGCGTTCGAAGCGTTGCGCGAGCCACTCGAGCCGTTCGGCCAGGAACCGGTGACGCGCGTCCGGATGCAGGCCGAAGGCCGCCTCCGCCGCCAGCCGCAGGTCGGGCGGCAACGCCGCCGACCGGCGGGCGATCCAGGCCGCGAGGTCGCTCCGGGACACCTCGGTCCGGCTCGGGTCGCCTGTGATCTCCCGAGCCAGCGCGACGCCGACCTGCGCCTCGATACCGACGGTGTTCAGCCCCCGGCCGCGGATGAGTCGCCCGAGCGCCGTTCGGAGGTCGGCTGAGGCGATGACGCCGACCGGTGAATGCCGGGTTGGGTACTCGACGGTATTCGTCCGCTTTTCTTCGGATTCATCCCCCAGCTCTGCCCGGCCGGTCCACATCTTCGCGTGGCCACTATGATGAGCGCACATTGTCGGACCCTCGATATTAAGAGACATATGGGCTGCTTTGTGGAAGATCTACGGGGAACTGTGGTGTCAGCGTGGTACGCTCGGGCGGCGGCGGTGCCGCCGGAGACCGGTCGGGCTCGCTACTATCAACCGTTGCTCGATGCTGTGAAGTCGAACCTGCCCGCCAAAGGTGTGTACACGGCCCCGGTGCCGCACATCCGGCAGAAGGACCTGGCGGAGACCGGGCAACGGCCGCGCAGCACCTTCAACTCCCTGTTCGGAGACGCGGACAACGCCTCGGGCGACGGCCGCTGCCTCGCTCGTGAGCTGCGCGTCAAGAGGCCCGGTCTGGCCGAGGTCCGGTCGGACACCAACCGGGTCGCCCGCTGCGCCGACGAGGTCCGGATCTGGACGTTCTGGCCGTTCCGCGACGGCTGGTTGGCCGAGCTCGACCAGTTCGCAGAGCCGACCCGTCGCACGGCGGCCGAGACGCTCGTCCTGATGGTCGCCGAGTGGGCCCGGCGGCGACCCGAGGCCGCCGTGTATCCCGTGCCCGCGCCGCCGATGGCCGCGGTCGAGGACCTTGTGGTGGTCAGCCGGGCGGCGATCGGACCGGCCCCGGCTCTGGCACTGCTCACCCAGGTCGTCTCGCTTGCCCTCGACGGCCGGAACCGGCGGGGCGAGGACATTGTCGACATGGTCCACGACGAGCTGATGCGGCTCGCGTTCGACGCCGAGGGCGGCGCGGCCGCCGCCATCGACGAGGTGACGAACGGCGTGACCACCCTGACCAGGATCATCCCGACGTTGTCGCCCGCCGACCGGGCCCAGCTCGCGCACGAGCTCGGCCCGACGTTCGCCGACCTCATGGTCCTGCTGTGTCCACCGACGTGACCCCCGGCCCGGCCGCCGAGCGCTGGTACCGCGAGTCGCGCATCCGGGCCCGCCTCCTGACCCGCCCGCGGCTGGCCGGGGCCGACCGGCCGGGACACCCCGACCACCTGTCCGACCTGTACGAGGCCGCCGCGCGCGACCTCGGCCCGGCCGACCCGCTGACCTTCGAGGTCGAGGTGGAACACCAGCAGGCGCTGGACGCCGGCCGGGGCATCGAGGAGTCGGCCCTCGCGTGGCGTGACCTGCACGACCGGGCCGTGGACGCGCTCGGCGACGCCGACCGGGTGACCGGCGTGATCCACTCGCTGCTGATCCGTCACGAGCGCCGCCGCGGCGGCCCGGCCGATCTCGACGCCGGGGTCGACCGCTACCGGAGGCAGGCCCAGGACCGCCGGGAGAGCCTCGGGGCGCGCGACCGCTCCACCCACATCTCCCGGGCCAACCTGGCCGTGGCTCTGCGTGATCGCGGCCGTCCCCGTGATCTGGCCGAGGCGAAGGAGATCCTCGGTCACGAGGCGCGGGAGCGGGCCGCCGAGTTCGGCCCGAACGACCCGTTCTGCTGGACGGCGGAGGTCGTGCTGGCCCAGACCCTCCTGCTCGAGGCCGAGCTGGAGCTGGAGGGGGAGGGAGAGCGGCCGGGAGCGCGGGCCCGGGCCACCGCGCTGGCCGAGCGGGCGCTGGTCCTCATCGAGCCGCGGGTCGCGGACCGACAACGCCGCTACGGGAACGCGGGCGTCGTGACGCTGCAGGCGAAGCTGGTCGGTGCGCACGCGCGGATCCTTCTGAACCGGTATGACGAGGCCCGGACGCTGGTGCTGTACGTGCAAGCCGTGGCGACGCGGACCCGGGTCTGGCTCGTCCCCGGCTGGGTGAACGGTCTGCTGGCCCGGGCCTGCGCGCCGACCGACCCCGCGACGGCGCTGGCCGCCGCCCGGCGGGCGCTGGCGGAACGCCGGACCTACTATCCCCCGGAAGCTTGGCAGATCCGGGTGATGGAGCGGCTGGTGGAACGCCTCACGCCGGCCCCGGCGAGCCGCCCGCCCGCCCGGTGACGCCGGCGACGCCAGTAACGCGGCCGCGAGATCCGCGACGCCGGTGCCGCCGGTGGCGCCGGTGGCGCCGAAGTGGGCTGGACCAGCCGCGACCGATACCCCCGTTGGACCGGCCGTGATCGGTCCCGCCCACTTCGCCGCCGTCACCGCCCCGGGCGACGAAGCTGGGACGCGACGGCCGGTGCGGGGCGGACCCCTGGTCTACCTGTGCGTTTCCATCGAGGCCCCTCCCGCTCCGGTGTCCGTGGCTCCGATTGAACCGCCGGTGCCAGGGCGCCGGCCGGGCGTCATCGGGGCGGATTCCGGGCCGGCGGTCGCCGCCGGCGGGCCGGTCGGGGCCGGCGCGAAGGCCGGCGCCGGCTCCACGTAGGCCAGGTACGGACCCAGGACGCGGTCCAGCAGCTCGAGTCCGGCGGGGTCGTCCAGCCGGATCGCGCCGCCGCCCCCGCCGCCGTCCAGGCCGACCGCGCCGTCGCAGCGGTCGCCGAACAGAACCAGCGACAGCTTCGGCCGGTCGACGCGGGACTGCCAGATCAGGCCGTCGGCGGTCAGGTCCGCGTCCCGCAGGGCGGCGGCCCAGCGTCGGGTCTTGCCGTAGTCCCGGGCCTCGGCCTGAACGATCCAGTCGTCCTGGTAGATCGCGGCCAGGTCGGTCGCGCTCACCAGCGTTATCAGCCGGAGCGCGCGGACCAGGAGGATCCGCGACAGCCGTTGGCCGGCCAGCGACCCGCGCAGGATCGGGCGGGCCCGGCCGGCGAAACCCCGGTTGCGCAGCAGGACCTCCGCCACCGCCGTGCTCAGCTCGGGCGCCGCGTAGAGGTAGGAGAACGGAGCCCGCGCGGTCGCGTCGAAGCGGCTGCCGTGCCAGTGCGGGTCGGCCAGGGTCGGGTTGAACGCGGTGGCGGCGTGGGGCTCGTGGTGCACCCGCCACAGCGGCGTCCCGGCCGGCAGGACGGTGTCCAGCGGCCGGCCCCGGAACGGCTCCGGGGGCATCTCGTCGGGCACGGTCAGCTCACCTCCCGCTCGGACCGGGCCGCGGCCAGCAGCCGATCGTCGACGCCTTGTCCGACCAGCTCGGCCGGCGGTTGCGCCAGCCAGGCGTTCGGGTCGAGCCACCAGGACGCGACGGCCCACGGGTCGACGTCGGCGCCCAGCAGCTGGTTGATCGTCACCACCACCGGCCAGGGCTCGCCGGTCGGGGCGAACTGGAAGGCGGGCAGGTGGAGGGCACCCGTCGGATCGGGCAGGCGGATCAGCCCGGCGGCGAACGGATCGCCGTTCGCCGCCGCGATCCGCTCCGCCGGGTGGGACGGGAACGCCAGCAGCTCCTCGTGGGCCAGCCGGGCCAGGCCCGCGGGCGAGGAGATGTCCGGCCCGTCGGGCTCCAGCGCGGCCAGGACGGTCCGCAGCTCCTCGTCGCTCAGCACCTCGGCCGGGGCCGGGTGGGACAGCGACCCGCCAGCGACCAGCGCCCGCCGGACCGGGTGCTCGGGCGGCAGGAGCCGGTTCAGGAAGGTCATCAGATCGGCCGCGACGTCCCACCGGCCCTCGGTGTCCGGCGCGTCGGCCAGCGCCCGCCAGAAGGCGTCGAAGCGGGCCCGGTCGGCCGGGGCCAGACCGGCGCGGATCTCCCGCCGCTGTTCCAGCGCGGCCCGGGCCGCGTCGTCCAGGGCCACGGCTCAGCCACCCCCGCCGTGGTGGGCGAACGCGCCCCAGTGGGACACGTCCTCGAGGGCGACCTCGGCCGGGCCGGCGGCGTCGGTGCGCACCATCTCCGCGATGTCCGCGGGCAGGTCGTCGGGGATCTCGCGGTCAGGGTCGATCATCCAGAGCTGGGCCGAGCGCAGGGCCTCGGCCAGCGGGGCGCCGCCGGCCAGGGCTTGGTGCACCATGAACATCAGCACCGCCGTCGGGAAGTCGTCGACCGCCCAGCGCGTGCCGACGACGCCGACGCCACCGGCGGCCAGCAGCGCGGTGGCCAGCGTCAGCGCCTCGTCGTGGCTGGTGTCGACCAGGTCGCTCCCGCACGCGGGCAGCAGGACCGCGCCGCCGGCCCGGGTGGCGTCGCGGTCCGCCGCCGCCCGCAGGATCGTCGCCACGTCGAGCGGGCCGGACGGGCGGGCGAGCTGGATCTCGGACCGCAGCGGATCGCGGCGGGTCAGTGCGTGCGAACCGATGTGGAGCAGCGACGCGGCGGCCCCGGGGCCGTCCAGCAGGAGCCCGAGCACGTCGTCCCGGGTGCCGGCGCCCACGGTCGACCCGCCGCCCGCGCGCGGGCGTCCGTATACGCGGCTGGACCGGTAGAGGTCGCGGGCGGCGGCGACCACCCGGGTCGACCAGTAGCGGTCGGCCACCGGCGCGACGAAGGCCGGCGCCGCGGCGAGCGGCAGCGCCGGCCGGTGCGCCACCTCGACGAACTGCCGCGCCGTCGCCGCGTAGGAGATGGCCACGTCCTGGCAGGCGTAACGGGGTCGGCCGGGCCCGTCCGTCCCGGTCACGGCCGCGTGCCAGGGGACGACACCGAGGGCGCCGCACGGGACCAGCAGCAGGCGGGTCGGCCGGTCGGCCGGGGCTGCCAGCTGGGCCAGGAGTGGACGCGCGACGGCCCGCCCGGCCCACCGGCAGAGGTCCCGGAGGGCGGTGCGCCAGTTGGCCGTGGCCGTCGCGGCCGTGGCCGGCCCGGCCTCGACCGCGCGGCGGCGCCGTTCGGCGTAGGCCGCGAGGTCGGCGCCGTTCGGGCCGACGTCCAGGTCGTCCAGCGTCAGCGCGTCGAGGCGGCCGTCACCGGCCCGCGCGACGAGCGCCCGGCCCGGCCGGGTCTCGTCCCCGGGCAGCAGGTAGACCAGGTAGTCGTGACCGGCGGTGGCCAGAGCCGCGCCGATCGCCTCCGGGGTCGGCGGCGACAGCAGGCCGTCCAGGCCGTCGATGGCGCCGATGGCCCGCTCGCCGGCCGCCGCGATCGGCGCCGGAGCCCGGCGCAGCGCGCCGACGGCGCGTTCCCACCGGTCGTTCGGCGGCGGGTGCTCGGTGACGATGCTGGTCGCGGGACCGTTCGAGGTGAGGGCGACGGTTCCGGCCGGCTCACTCGCCCCGGTCAGGCCGGCCAGCTCGGCCACCTGGGCCGCCTCGGCCAGCTTCGCGCCGGTACCCGGGGAACCGGTCGTTGCCGGAGTCGGCCGGCGGCCGTACTCCCGGGCCAGCTCAGGCTGGCCGGCCGCGACCAGCAGTTCGGGCATCGTGGCGGTCGTCGTGGCGGCGTGCAGGATGAGGCCGCGGCCCAGCTCGAGGGCGCGCAGCGCGGTGGCGACGGCCTCCGGGCGGTGGTTCGCTCCGGGTTCGGCCAGGGCCAGGTCGACGACGCGGTGGGCCGTCGCGGCCGCGGTGGTGGCGACGACCAGGCCGTCGCTCAGCTCGGCCTGCATCACCACGTCGGCGACGCCGGCCCGCAGCGCCCGGACCCCGACCTCCAGCGCTCGCGGGCGATCGCCCGGTCCGTCCCGCCGGACGAGCGCCTCCATCAGCCGGGTCAGCATCGGCGCCGACGCGGCGAACCCCGGCTGGCCGGCGCCCTCGGCCACCGCGAGGTCCAGGTGGGCGATGGCCGCGTCCAGGTCGGGGGCCGCCCCGCCGCGGGCGTGGCGGGCCTCGAAGGCGAGCGCGAGCATGATCCGTAGCCGGGCCGCCTGGCCGGAGCGGAAGCTGGCGGCCTCCAGCGCCTCGTCCATCGCGTCGATGCCCGCCTCGATCAGCTCCCCGGCGTCGTCCAGCAGGCCGAGGACGAGGGCGGCCACCCCGCCGAGCACCGCGATGGTCTGCTGGTTGACGCCGTCGCCCGGCTCGTCGGTCGCGTCCAGCAGGTGCCACGCTCCGGCCCGGAAGACGGCGGTGTCGTCGGTCCGCTGCCCCAGGGCCAGCTCGGCCAGCCCCAGGCTGACCAGGGCCTGGGGTCGCCAGACCGCGCCGGCCGGCATCGTCGCCAGCGCCGCGCTGATCTCCGCCGCGGCCGCGCGGAGCTCGGCGACCACCTCGTCGGCCGCCGGGCCGCTCTCCGCGTCCGGGCGACCCAGCGCGAGGAGCATCCGGACGTGGCCGTGGGTGGCGCGGAGGCTGGCCGCGGCCGCGTCGCCGCCGCCCCGGGCCGCGACGACCTCGTCGGCGTGACGCAGGTAGCGCCGGGCCACCTCCATGTCGGCGCGGACGCCGTGCAGCCGGTTGCGGTCGGCCAGCAGCGCCCCGAGGACCGACACGATCACCGGCTGCATCTCGTCGTCGAGCGGGAGCGCGGCGCCGGCCGCCTCAATGGCGGTGACCGTCCGGTGCAGGGTCTCCTCGTCCTCGGATCCGAAGGCGGCCAGGGCGAGGGCCATCCCGTGCAGGAACTGGGCCCGGGCCGCCTCGACCGGGTCGTCGGTGATCGACGCCGCCGCCTGCCCGGTCCGTTCGAGGAGCGACGCCACAGCCGCCGCCGAGGGCGCCATCGCCCCGTCGATCAGCTCGGCGCCCAGCAGCTGGCGGAATGAGTGGCCGAACATCGGGTTCGTGGCGTCGATGAAGGGCAGGTCGGCGCCGAAGGCGTCGAGGATGGCCGCCAGGTCGGCCCGGTCGCCGGAGACGGCGGCGCGGTCGGCCAGCCGTTGGCCGAGCTCGTTGTTCAGCAGGTACCGCAGCATGTGGCCCGTCGGCAGGCCGTCCACCGCGGTCCGCAGCGTGCTGATCGCTTCCTCGGGGTCGGGCGGATCAGCCGGCCCGGCGGCCTCGGGCGCCGTAGCCTCGGCCGGCGTGGCCTCGGGCGGGGGGGGGGGCCTTCGTGGGCGGCGTGGGGGTGGACAGGCCCTGGTCCACCTCCAGCAGCGCCGCCAGGCCGCCCAGCATGGCCTGGAGGTCGGAGCCCAGCTGACCGGGCAGGCCCGGCAGGACGGGTCCACTGGCGGCGTCCCGCAGGAAGCCGAGCGCGGCCGACTGGTCGGCCGCGCCCGGCTGGAGAATCAGTCGGATCATGTGCAGGTTGCCGGCCAGCGCGCCGGCCATCGGCGCCAGCTCGGCCGGCGTGGCCGCGCTGCCCCGGGCGGTTTCCAGGTGGGCCAGGGCGGTCTCGACGTCGGCCAGCCGGCCGGGATCCGGCCCGGTGGCCATCGCGACGGCCTGGTTCAGGATGGCGGCCATCGGGGCCGCGCCGCTGGCGATGGCGCCGACGTTGCCGCCGTAGAAGGCCATCAGGTCGGGCGGGAAGATCCCCATGGCGATGAGCTGGCCCGCGACGACGTGCGAGCCCATCCGGGTCGGCTCGTCGGCCAGCGGGTGGGCGATGACCCGGTCCAGCTGGCGCCGGGCCTCGCCGAGGTCGGCTGGATCCGCCCCGAACCGGGCCGCGCGCGCCATGAGGGCGACGCTCAGGCTTCGGGCCAGGCGGAGCTCGTCCGGTCCGTCGGCCGGCTGCTCGGCCAGCGCCGCCCGCAGCGCGTCGACGGCGGCGTCGAGCCGGGCCGCCGCGTCGGGCGCGTCGAGATCCCGGCTGGCCGCGGCCAGCAGGGCTTCGGCGTCGGTCGTCATGGTGTCTCCCGTTTCGGGGCGCGGACCTGGGCTGAGACGTCCGAGGTCAGCTGGAGTTCGTCGCCGTCGCGCAGGGGGATCCGGCGCGAGCGCGGGATGGGGGCGCCGTTGACGAACGTCCCGTTCATGGCGCCGTCGTCCTGGACCCAGGGCTCGCCGCGCTCGTCGACGCCGACCGTCGCGTGGCGGCGGGAGACGGAGAGGTGGCCGGCGAACATCGCGAACCACTCCGACACCTCGGGATCCCGGCCGAGCACGACGCTGCCGCCGCCGCGCAGCGGGATGCGGTTGGACGCGCCGAAGTCGAGCACCAGGTCGGGCGGGGTAAGGCTCTGGTGGCAGTTGAGGCACTGGGTGTTCGACGCGGCCGCTACCGGTTCGTCGCAGTTCCAGCACCGCGCGGGCGCGCCCCCGCCGGCCGGCCCGGCGGCCACGCGCGGCGCGGCGGCCTCGCCCCGCGCCGGATGCGACGGGGCCGGCTTGACCCAGGTCGCGGCCTGGGTCTCCGGGCTGTCGGCGGTCGGGCCGTCGGCCGAAGAGTGGTCGGCCGGCGTTGTCGGCGGCTGGCCCTGTACGCCGTGGATCCGGCAGAACACCTCGCCGTCGGCCAGGTCGTGGCCGGCCGGGCAGACGAGGTGGCTCACCGGGCGCCGCCCCCGTCGGCCGTGAGACGCAGCCAGATGAGGTCGCCCTCGTCCCGGCCCACCGCCTCGATCCGGGCCCGGCGCGGCATCACGGGCAGCGCGAACAGCTCCCGGGCCAGCGGGTTGATGAGCCAGGACTCCAGGGCGTTGCCGATGCCGCGTCCCCCGTTCCCGAGGTCCGCGCAGCAGTGTTCGCGCAGGTCGTCCCACACGTCCGGCGCAATGTCCAGCTCCACGTGGTGCTCGGCCAGCAGCCGCTGGCGGATGTTCTCCACCTGGATCTCGAAGATCTCGCCCGCCACGTCGGCGGAGATGAAGTCGAACACCACGATGTTGTCGCCGAACCGGTTCAGCAGCTCCGGCCGGCCGAGCTCGGTCTTGAAGTAGTCCCGGATCGCCTCGTGGATCTTCTCCTCCACCTTCGCGTACGGGGTGCCCGGCGCGACGATCGGGAGCTTCTCTCCGGTTTTGGGGTGGGTCTTCATCACGCCGAGGTTCGACGTGAAGATCAGGACGCACTCGGAGAAGTACGTCGTCGTCCCCTGGCCGTCGGTCAGGCGGCCGTCCTCGAGGATCTGCAGGAACTTGTCCAGGATGCCCCGGTGCGCCTTCTCGATCTCGTCGAACAGGATGACCCGGAACGGCTGCTGGCGGACGGCGCTGGTCAGCTCGCCGCCGGCCTCGAAGCCGACGTAGCCCGGCGGCGCGCCGATCAGGCGGTCGGCCGCGTGCTCGGCGGCGAACTCGCTCATGTCGAAGCGCAGGTAGGCGTCGGTCCGGCCGAACAGGGTGTTCGCGATCTGCTTGGCCATCTCCGTCTTGCCGGTGCCGGTCGGGCCGGCGAAGAACATGATCCCGCGCGGCCGGGTGCCGGTGCTCGACGCCTGGGCGCCGGACAGGCCGAGCGCCGCCCGCTTGAGGATGTCGAACGTCTTGTTCAGCGCCTGGTCCTGGCCGCGGACCTTGGCCGCGACCTCCTTCTCGCCGCGGCGGATCCGGTCCCGCAGGTGGCCGCCGGCCCACGGGTTGTCGGCCACGCCGAGCTTGAAGATCCGAACCGCGTCGCCGATGGCCGTGAACGGCAGCCGGCGGTCGAAGGCGAGCCGCATCACCTCCCACATCGCGTTGGCCGTCAGCCCGTCGGTGGCCTGCGCGAACGCCTCGATCTGCCGGGTCACGGACCGGTCGTCGGACTCCCGGACGCCGAAGTTGGCCGCGACCGCCCGCGCGATCCGCTGGCGTTCGGGCAGGTCGGGCAGCGGGATCGCGATCGAACGGACGCGGTCGTTGCCGGCCGAGAGCCAGGCGGGCAGGTCCCGTTCGCCGTCCGCCAGCCAGATCAACGGGTTGTAGAGCCCGCTCTGCCGGTTCGCCGGCCCGCCGAAACCGACCTCGGCCGTGCGCGAGAGCTTCTGGCAGAACAGGAAGAAGTCGCGTTCCTTCGTCTCGAGCTGGCTCGGCGTCCGCACGAGGCGGGCCGCGTAGTCCACGACGAAGGCCGCTCGCGGTCGCGCGGTGTCTCCGCTCCGCGGCCCGCAGACGGCCGCCATAAGGTCCTGCAGCCGCTCGGTCGACGGCTCGGACCCGACCATGCCCGGGCCGAGCATCCCCTCGGCGACCGCCCGGGCCGCCGGCGTGGCCGGGAAGACGTCGATGCCGTGGACCGCGTCGAAGGTGACCAGGCACTGGTAGCCGCTGGGCCGCAGCCGTTCCCAGAGCATCTCGATCAGGGGCAGCGGCAGCCCGGTCGCGGGCGCGGCCGGCAGGCCGGGCGCCGCCGGGACGACCGGCGGCAGGTGCACGTCGCCGATGTTGCCGTACAGGATGTACTGGGAGTGGACGGCCAGGGTGCTGTCCAGCTCGCGCAGGAACGCGGGCCACTCGGCGCCGTCGGGGCGGGGGGTCCGGGACGGCGCGGCGGGGGACGGGACAGGTCCGGTCATGACGGCAGCTCTCGTGCTCGGGGTCGGGTGTCGGCGGCCGGTCGGGACTCGTCGGCGCTGGTCTCGCCGGCCGCGACGGCGTCGTCGGTGTGCTGGACCCGGGTCGAGACCTCCGTCGTGTGCCGTCGCCCGGCCCGGCCCGGTTCGTCGCCGGCCAGGTCGGCGCCGAGCCGCTCCAGGTCGGCCAGCAGCCGCTGGCAGCGTTCCTCGTCCAGCCGCAGGTCGTCGACGCCGGCGGCGCCGGAGTCCCGGACCAGGCTGGCCCGGATGCCGCCACGCTCGACGACCACCTCGGCGTGGTGATCGGGGTCCCAGCCGGGACGGTGGATCCGCAGGCGGTCGAAGTCCGACGCCAGCGTGTCGAAGTCGCCCTCGACGGTGTAGCCCAGTCTGGTCAGCGCCGCGCGGACCAGATCCCGTTCCAACAGCCGCAGCCCGGCCGCCCCGACCCGGGCCCGCTCGCACTCGGCCGTGCTCACCAGCGCGTCGTCAAGCTCCCGCTCGCCGGCGACGACCTGCCGCAGCTGGTCGGCGGCCGCGGTCATCGGGCCGTCGGGCAGGTCGGCCAGGGGGTGCTCGGTGGCCTGCTCGAGGGCCTGCAGGTAGCGGGCGGCGCGCAGCGCGTCGTCCTGACGGCGGCCGGCCCGCGCGTTGATCTCGCTGATGACCCGGCCGAGCTGGTCGAGCTTCGGCCCGGCCGCTCCCAGCGGGTGGCCGCCGCCCCGGACGGCCGCGTCGGCCGCGGCCAGGACGGCCGCCGCCGCCGCCACCACCGCGGCCGCCTCCTCGGGTGACGCGAGGTGGCTGAGCGTCGCGGTGCGGCGCTCGATGCGCGGCCGCAGGATCTCGCTGTGGCGACCCGGCGGCCGGAGCGGCGTCGGGCGCTGGCCCGTGACCGGGGTGGCCGGAGCCGTCGTCTCGGCCAGCGCGGCGTCGGCTTGGGCGGCGGCCTCGGCGGCCGCCACGGCCTGGTGGGCGAGGTCCTCCCGGTCACCGTCCTGGGCCGGGATCGGCAGGATCGCGCCGAGCCGGCGCCGGAAGGCGGCCCGCGTCCGGTCGTCGAGCCACCGTTCGAGCGTGGCCACCGCCTCCGCGCCCAGCCGGCACAGCTCGTCGGCCTCGCACGGCGTCCGGCCCAGCATCGAGATCGGAGGCGGCAGCGGCGGCGCGTCCGGGTCGGCGCCCAGGCGCGTCGCCCGGGCCCGGACCGCCGCGATCCGCGCGTTGGTCTCGACCACCTCGGTGGCGATCGCCTGCCAGACGATCGCCTCCTGCTCGGCGGTGAAGGCCGCCTGTTCCTGCCGGACGAGGCGCTCGTCGAGCCGGATGACCAGGTCGGCGCCCCGGGCCGCGCCGCTGGCCGCCGCCCGCGCCACCAGGACAGCGACCGCTCCGGCCGCGACGGCGGCGCCGACGGCCATCGTCGCCGTCACTACGGCGTGGCTCGCCGCCGCGCTGACGTGCAGCCCCACGGCGGCCCCGTGCCCGACACCGGTGGTGGAGGGCAGGACGGAGCTCAGGGACGGCGTCACCGGGACCGTCAGCTGAGGTATGGTCGCGCTACTCATCCTGCTTCTCCTGTGGCTGATCGGCTGGGCCGGTGGGCTGATCGTTTCGGGTCGTGGCGGATCATGCTGGTCGGGCCGTCCCGCCCGGGCCGGCGCGGCGCTGCTCGCGCTCGCGACGGGCCCGCCGCAGCCGGACCTCGCGGCTGCGCTGGTCGGTCCGCCAGCGCTCGAGCCGGGACAGGTACGACCGCGCGTAGGCGATCGCGGCCAGGATCTGCAACACGTACGGGACGATGGCCGTCAGGACCAGCAGCGTCACCACGCTGAGGCCGAGCAGGCCGAGGATGCGCATTCCGTCCCGTCGGCGGGCCGCCGCCGCGTCGGGCGCCGCGTCGGCCGCCGGGCCGTTCGCCCGGCCCCGCCGCCGGTTCCGGCCGGGTCCGCCTCGCGGGTTCGGTCCGCCTCGCCGGGCCGGTCCGCCCGCCTCGTCCGGCCCGTCCTGGCCGGTGCCCGGCCGCATCCGTCGCGCGAGGCTGCCCGCCGCGTGAATGAACGCCGACCAGAGTGAGTACCGCGGGTGATACGGACCGCCGATCTGGAGGGCCAGCGCCCCCTCGGCGGCGGCCAGGACGAGCAGGGACACCCCGGCGCCCGCCCACGCGTAGTTGATGGACTGGGTGGACGCGAAGGGGAGTAGGTCGGTGAGGGTGATGACGACGGCCCAGAAGACCAGGACGACCGTGACGCCGGCCGCCGCCCAGCCGGCGCTGATCGGGCGCTGCTGCCGGCGGAACCAGTCGTACCGGGCCGTGGCCAGCAGCTCCCGGGCCCGGGCCAGCTCGGCTTCGACGCTGGCCCGGTAGTCCTCCCGGGCCAGCGGCGCCAGCAGGTAGGCGCACAGCAGGGCGGTCGGGCCGCCGTCGGCGTCGAGCAGCTCCTCGTACCAGTCGGGCGGACGCCGGATCGTCCGACGGACCCGCTGGACCTCGCGTCGCATCGTGGCCTGGGTGGAGTCCGGGGTCACCGCGATCATCATCAGGTACGCCGAGACCGGGCCGGGCGCGAGCGCCTCCGTCACCCGCTCGGCCAGCCGCGGCCGGCGCGCGCCGCCGGCGTCGGCCGGGTCCGGGCGCGGCAGCCGGGCCCGCAACGCCGCCGCCGTCGCGTCGAAGCGTGGGTGCAGCCGCGTCCACCGGTGGTGCGCTTCGGCCAGCCCGTCGCTGTCCTGGCCGCCCTCCATCAGCGGCAGCAGGTCGTAGGTGCGCAGGTCGGCCAGGATGGCCGGGGCGGTACGCGGGTTGTCGCTGACGGCCTGGGCCGCGATGGCCGGCAGGGTCGTGAGGGTGACCAGCTGGCCCCGGTAGACCGGCGGCAGGCCTGGGTTCAGCGCCCGGCACAGCCGGAGCAGCCGCGGGTCGGGCGGGACGTCGTCGTCGGCCAGCGCCGTCATCAGCGCGGCCGCGGGGCCGGGCGGGGTCCGCCGCGCCCACCAGGCGAACAGCCCGGCCCGGGCCGCGGCGCCATCCGGACCGAAGAAGGTCCGCCGGGCCAGCTCCCAGCGTGTCGCCAGCACCCCGGCCAGGGTTCGGGTGTCGGCGATCGGCTGGCCGTGGAAGTCAAACGGGTCGGCGGGGGGTCGTACCGGCCCGTCCGGCGCCGCCGCTGACGCCGAGGCGGGCGCCGGGTCGTCGCCGGCCGTCGGGCGGTAGACGAAGGGGGAGTCGCCGCTCAGCCAGCCCGACACGTCGTCGGCGCCCCAGCGCCACTCGCTGTCGCGGAGCAGCAGGCCCTGGCACAGCAGCCGCAGCCGGGGGTCGGTCACCTCGGACAGGTCGGGGTCGCGGCGGCTCACCTCCGCCGGCACCCAGTCGTCCGTTATGTCGGGGAACACCCGGTGCCCGGTGACCAGCTCCATCACGATCAGGCCGACCGGCCACCAGTCGCCCTTGGTCGACAGCAGCCGGGCCGGGGCCTCGGGCGCCTGGTAGCGCGGGGTTCCGGAGGCGGTCGGATGAATGGTCGCGTCGCCCCGCAGCACCCGGCTGATGCCAAAGTCGATCAACGTGAGGTCGATGTCCGGGCCCGGCCGCAGCAGGACGTTCGACGGCTTGATGTCCCGGTGCGGGATGTTCAGCGCGTGCAGGTCGGTCAGCGCCTCGGTGAGCTGACTCACGATGGTGTGGATCGTCGTCGGGCCCACGCCGTCCGGCGACCGGCGGACGAGGTCGGCCAGGCTCTCGCCCTCGACGTACTCCATCAGCTCCCAGAAGCGGTTGGCCGCCGTGCCGAAGTCGTGGATCCGCACGACGTGCCGGAGCTGGTGGCTCCGGTCGGACAGCGCCGCCCACACCCGGACGTCGGGCGTCCGGCCCGGGTGGTAGATCTTCAGGACGCTCGTGGCGCCGTCGCCGTCGCGTCGGCGGACCCGGTAGAGCAAGGCCTCGGACGCGCCGCGCTGGGTGATCTCGTCCACGGTGACGAACCGCCGGGCCAGCTCGTCCGGCAGCGGGTAGTGGCCGTCCGGGCCCGGTCCGGGCCCGGCCGCCGGGCCGGCCGGGTGGGGGCGGCCCGAGTCCAGCCGGGTCGGTTCCGGGCCGCCGAACGCCGCGCCGCCGCGGTCGCCGGGGCCGGCGGAACCGCCAAATGCCTGGTCAGCGCCGGGATGACGCCAGCCGGGCCGTCCCGGGTCCGGCAGCGTCGGGTCGGGCGGCTGACGTCGGTCGCCGGGCGCCGGCGGCTCGAGGGGTGTCGACATCCACCGACCTTCCGCGTTCAGGCGCGACCGCCGGGAGAAACCACCGGGGCCGCTCGGGGGAACCGTTCACCCGTGCGTCGCGTCCGCGTCCGGACTGGCGCGTGGATGCGGGCGCGAACGCACCGGAATTCTATGCACCCGGTTCCGCCGGATGGCAAATCACTTACGTCGGCCGGCGTCCGGCTGCCGTTTGGTCCAACAAAACCGCTGTTGATCTGGACCAGGCGCGCCGTCATCCACAAAGCGTTTTGGCTGGCGCGGAACCATCGTGTACAAAGGGCTCGGGTGACGGCGGGCGACTGCCCGCCCCGACCGCCCGAATCATTTTGTTGCACCGGGTTGGACACATGACATTCCACTCGCAGCGAAGCTATGTTCCGGGTGCCGCCCGCCCGCGTCGGCACGTCTTCTCGCGGCGGGGAATCGGCGTGCTCGCGGTCGTGCGGGCGCGGCTGGCCGCGTTCGTCGACGGGCGCCGAGAGATCCCGATCTACCGCGGGCAGCCGCCGGTCCGGGGCGCCGCCGTGCGCTACGGGGCCGACGGGTACGGCTCCGCCGGCCACGGGGTCGGCCCGGCCGGCACGGAACCGTCAGCGGGCTGGACGCCCTACGTCCGTCAGCTGCACCTACGCGCTTTCGCGGTGTCCGAGCGGTTCGCCTCGGACCTGCTGGACGAGGGTCCGTTGCTCCGGCGCCTCTACCTCCTGGCCGAGGACGTGGTGCGCGAGGACGACTCCGAACGCGGCCTCACCGAGACCACCCGCGGCCGTTTCGGCCACCTGCTCACCGAACGGCGGGCGGTGGTCGGGGGCCGCGCCGCCGAGCTCGAGGCCTACTTCCACGACACGAACCGGCTGGCCGCGCAGTACTGGGGGACGTTGTGCCGGCGGCATCCGGGGCTGCGCGGCCGAGGCGGCGCGGCGCTGGCGCCGCCGTCCGTCGTCCCGCCGGTCGTGTGGGCCACCCCCGACCGCGCCTTCCTGCTGGGCGGCGGGCCGGCGGGACCCGACCAGGTCACAGCGTTGGCCGGTCGCGCGCTCCGGCGGGCACTGGAGATCGTCGGCGCGCAGGGGCGCAATGGATTCACTGAGAGTGAGGAGATGTGATGCCGCTGATCCAACGCATCGCGGCGGGGGCGGCCGGAGTGGTGCTCGCGTCGTTCTCGCTGGCCGGCTGCGGCGCCGCCGACAGCCTCGTCCACCCCGGGGGCAAGCGCCTGACCGGCGGGTGCGGCGTCGTGGTGGACGGCTCCGGAACGAGCGCGTCCGCCTCCGGCTTCGACGCCTCCGCCCAGATCACCGGCGCGGTGCCGGCCTTCCTGGCCGCGGCGAACTGCCGTTACGTCGAGTTCGGGCCGATCGACGGCACGTCCCAGTCGTCCGTGTGCACCCAGCCCCGCCTCGACCTCGACCCGGACGCCGCCGGGGACGTCGACCGGACCGCGCTGCGCGCCTCGCACCGGCAGCTGGCCGTCCAGCGCGCGGCCAAGGTGCTGCAATGCGTCCAGACCGACCCCCGCAGCGTGAAGGGATCCGACGTGCTGGGCGGGATCGCGAACATGGCCGCCATCGCCGCCGACGGCACCGACGGTCCCGCGCCGATGCGGGTCCTGGTCATCTCCGACTTCGACAACAACAACAACGGCGTGGACGTCCAGGCCCAGATCGGCCAGCTGGCCGACCCGGCCGCGCGAAGCGAGATCATCAAGACGCTGGATGCCAAGGGCACCATCCCGGACCTGCGCCAGATCGACCTCTACACCGCCGGCTACGGACTTGTCTTTCCCCGCCAACCGGGGCAGGTCCAGGCCTTCACGGCCTTCTGGAACGACGTGCTGCGCGACCACGGCCACGTCCACAAGCTCGTCATCAACCCGTACCACGTCGACGTCCACGCCTCGCCCACCCCGGCCGCGGCATGAGGACCATCCTGTCGGGCCTGCGCGCCCTGCTCGGCCGGGCCCTCGCCGCGGTGGCCGGCTGGCGGTCGATCCTGGTGGCCAGCCTGGCCCGCGGCGGGGACAACCGGCGCTCGCGCCGCCTGCGCGCTCGGGCCCGCGCGCGCGGCCTGCGGGACATGCGACAAGGCGTCGTCGACCGCTGGTCGTTCAGCGAGGACCCGCCGCCGTTCCTGTACTTCCTCCTGCGGGACCGGGACCGGCTCATCGCGGAGCGCCGTGAGGTCTCCCTGGGGGAGCAGGCCGCGCAGCGGCAGCGGGCAGCGAGCGACGCGGCGCACGCGCGCGCGGTCGACGCCGAACTCGCCCCCCTCATCACCCGGCACCACGAGGCGCACGACCAGCTGCGGGTGGCCCGGGCGCGCATCGACCGGGTGGCGGAGGAGGAGGCGCTGCGGGGCATGCCGGCCGACCTGGCCGGCGCGCCCTTCGACGTCGAGGACATCGAGGCCATTCGCGCCCTGCGCGACAGCCTCAACGAGGATCTCCTCGATGACCCGGCCGACGGGGCCGCCCACGACGGGCGCGACGCCGAGGCGGACGACGCCGACCCGGCGGCCGCCAAGGCCCCGGGATCGGCGTCCGGCGGGCCGCCGGGCCCGGTCGTCGACGGCGACACCGCGCACGATCCCGAGCCGGTGCCCGAGTCCGTCCGCCGGGACGACCAGCGGTGGGAAGGCGAGCACGGCGGCCTCAACAGCGCCCCGAGCCGCGCGCTCTCCGCCGGCCTGCTGCTCCTGCTGGGCGCGGTCGAACTCCCCATCCAGTACACAATTTTCCGGCGCTTCACCGACTACAGCCCGGGCCAGCTGGCACTGACCATCTTCTTCGTGGCGCCCCTGACCCTGGTGCTCATCATCGCGCCCCACATCGCCGGCCGCCGGATCCGGGACCGGCACGCGACGGGCGCCGAACGGCATCTGATCCGCTGGCTCGCGCCGGCCATGGCCGGGCTCGCCGGCCTGGTGTATGTCGTGCTGGGCTACCTGCGGGCCGACGTCCTGCTGGAGCTGCGGAAGCCGTCGATCGACCCGACGACCAACCTGCCCTTCCCGACCGCCAGCGGCACCGGCCCGCTCCACGTGAACATGCTGACCATGACCGCGATGTTCACGGCGTTCCTGCTGCTGAGCGGGGCGATCAGTTTCGTGATGGGGGTGGGTCGCCCGCATCCGCTGGTGGCGTCCTACCTGCACGCCCGGGACCGGCGGGACCGGGTGGCCAACCGGCTGGCCCGGGCCAGGGCCCGGCGGGGACTGCGCACCCTGCACCTCACGCACGACGACGCGACCTGGGACGAGCGGCGGGACAACGAGGAACGCAAGATCCGCGAACAGTACCGGGCGGCGGCGCACGCCTACCTCGACGGCATCGCCGCCGCGGCCCGCGACGCGACGGTCACGCAGGAGATCGTCAAGCGGCAGAGGGACCTGGACAATGGCCTGGCCTGAGCCGTCCGCCCCGGGACCCGGGACGGTCGTTCCGGCGGCTCCGGCCGTTTCGGCGGCTCCGGGCGTTCCCCCGGCTCCGGCGGCTCCCGCGGCGCGGATCAGCCGGGTCCACTATCCGGTGACCGTGCTCGGCGCCGGCCGCCGGCTCGGCCTCTGGTTCCAGGGATGTTCCCTGGCCTGCGCCGGCTGCATGGCCCACGACACCTGGCCCGCGACCGGCGGCCGGGAGGTCACCGTCAGCGCGCTGGCGGCGCTGTGGCGGGACGCGGTGGCCGACGGCGCCGACGGCCTGACCATCAGCGGTGGCGAGCCGTTCCAGCAGGTCGAGGCGCTGGCCGCGCTCCTGGCCGCGGTCGACGCCGAACGGGTGACGGCCACCGCCCCGGGCGGTCCGGCCGAGGGCCGCGACCTCGACATCCTCGTCTACACCGGCTACGAGTGGGCCGAGCTGGACGCCGAGCGCCGCGCGGTCGCGGCCCGGGCCGACGTGCTCGTGACCGGCCGGTTCCGGGTGGGCGAGCCGACCGCGCTGGTCTGGCGCGGGTCGGCCAACCAGGAGATGCGGCCGCTCTCCCCGCTCGGCCACCGGCGTTACGGCCCGCACCGGACCCGGGAAGCGTCCGCCGCCGTACAGGCGGACGTCGAGCCGGACGGCACCGTGCGGATCATCGGAATCCCGCGGGCGGGCACAATACACCGGATGGAAAGCGCGCTGCGGGCCTCTGGAGTAACCCTGGCCGGGCCGAGCTGGCGGCCTGAAGCGGAGCGTGAGTAACTGTCAGGCACCCGTTGTCCCGTTTCTGCGGCGCCACCGCCGAGTGGACAAGAAGAGGACAGTAGATTGCCACGATCCGATGGGGGTCGAATGGCCGTGGTAGAACCGGAATCGGAACGGCGCGGGTTTTCGGACGCGCGGCCGTGGCGGCGGGAACGCGGCGCGAAGGGCGGTGGCGTGATGAATCCGCGGCGACCGGATCGGCCCCACCCCGGCGGGCTGGTCGGACCGACCTCACATCCGGCGCCCCCGGTGGCGACGGCGTGAACGATGGAACCGAGGGTGACGACGTCTTTCTCCGCGCCGTCGCGGACCACTGGGACGACATCCTGCGCCTCGCCGACGACGAGCGGCGGGCCCGCCTGCGCCAGCTCGTCGCCGGCGAACCGGGTGACGATCCCATCGATACCCGGGTCGAGCTGGCCGACGAGCTGCTGACCCTGCTGCCGCCGGACCATCCCGTGGCCGAGGTCATGCGGACCGGCACGATGCTCGACGAGGGCGCCGAAGCCGGAACCCTCGTCGCGTCCCTGGACCATCTGCGCGGCGTGGCCCTGGGCCCGGGCGTACCCACGCCGGCCGCGGAACCGGCTGGTGGACCCGCGTCGGCCGCGACGTCCGGGCCAGCGGTGGACCCCGCCCCGGTCGCGAAGCCGGCGCCGGATCCGTCGGCGCTCGAGGCGAACGTCCGCGTTCTGCGCGAGATGCTGGCCAGCGCGGGCGACGGAGACCGCGGCCGCGCCGCGTTGCTCCTCGGCCTGGCCCTCGCCGACCTCGCGGCCGCCCTCCAGCCGGACGACCCGCGGCTGCCCGACCTCGTGGACGAGGGCGGCCGGTGTCTCGACGAGGTCCCGGCGGCCACCGAGTCGGCGGCCACCATGGCCGCCGTCGCCGGTGCCCGGGCCACGCTGCGCTACGTCCGGCCGGCGGGGGCGGCGCCCCCCGGCGCGGCTCCGGTGAGCGACGGCGCGGCTCCGGCGGATGCGGCTGGCGCGGCGGCCGAGGATCCGGCGGACGAGGGCACGGCGCCCGCGGATGCGGCGCCGGCGCCGGTCGAGGCTGTTGCGCCGTCCGGACCGGCCGCCGCGGCGGCGGGCGACGCGCTGTCGGCGTTGTTGGGCGCGGTCGGCGGAGGCGGGCAGCTCGGCGCCGCCCTGCCGGGCGCGGGCCTCGGCGCGATGTTCCCCGGCGGCCCGGGCGGCGCCGCCCCGACCTCGATGGCCGCCATGGAGGCCCAGCTGGCCGCGATGCGGCAGATGGCCGCGATGGCGGGATCGATGACGGGGCCGATGGCCGCGGCGATGGGCCTGTCCGACCTGACCGTCCTCATCGAGGCCATGGCCATGATGCTGCGGATCAACCGGTGCGCCGAGGCCGAGCGGCTCGGGCGTCCGGCTGACTGGCCGGATCCCGAGGAGCTCGAGGAGCTGATCTCCGCACTGGAGACGACCGAGGGCCAGAGCCGCGGGGGCGGACTTCTGGGCGGGGGGATGGCCGAGATCAGCCGGCCGTCCGTGGCCATCCTGCTGGCCACCCGGGTCCAGCTGGACCTGCGCGCCGGGGTCGAGCACCGCCCGCCGGCCTGGTTCGACCGGACCATCGAACGCCTGCGGGTGGCCCAGCGCAACCTGGCGACCTCGCCCGCGTTCGCCCAGGTGGTCGGCCCGGTGCGCGCCAATTTCGACACACTCGTCGCCATCCTGGAGCACGCCCGCTCCGCCGCTGCCGCGCGCCAGGCGGCGCAGCGCCCCGCCGCCGTCGACGGCCAGCGCGCCGCCGCCTCCGAGGCGGAGTCCGCTACCGAGGCCGATCCCGCCACCGGCGCCGGGGACGCATCCGCCCCCGCCCCCGCTCCCGCCGTCGCCGTCGAGACCGAGGAACTGGACGACTTCGACCGGCAGGTCCGATCCCGTCTGCTCGCGTTGCCGTCGCTGAGCCCGGAGGAGCTGGCCGAGCGGGGCGCGGACCCGGCCGACGAGCGGCTCATCCGCCTGCCGTTCCCCGGCGGCGGTGACCAGTTCCCGGCGTTCCAGTTCACCGCGTCCGGGCCGCCGTGGGACGTCGTCGCGCGGATCAACGACTCGATGGGCGCCCGCTCCGACCCGTGGGGGGTCACCTGCTGGTGGGTGGACCCGCACGCGCGGCTCGACGCCGTCCCGGCCGACCTGCTGGGCCGCGACCAGGACGCGCTGCTGCTGCGGGCCCGCGCCGCCATGAAGGAGGATTGATGCCCGCCGAAAGCCCGCCCAAGAACGCGCGACCGGACCCGAAGTACCAGATCCTGCCCCCGGGCAGCTTTCTGTGGCGGGTGACCAGCCACGCGGGCCCGGCGGGAACCGACCCGACCGCCGCTCTCGCCGCCGGACCGGTCGCCCCGAGCGCCGGGCCGCCGTCGCTGTTCCGGCCGGCACCCGACGATCCGGAGCCCGACAGCCGGCGCTGGGGTGGCCGGTTCGACCCCACGCCCGACTGCCCGTATCCGTACTGCTACGCCGCGACCGACGAGTTGACCGCCTTGTGCGAGCGGCTGCTGCGTGACATGCGCTTCGACACTCCGTCGCGCTTCCTGCCGGCCGCCGCGGTGGACGGGCTGAGTCTGGTCCTGCTGGAGACGCGACGGCCGCTGGCCCTGGTCAGCCTGCTGGACGCGGCCGACCTGGCGGCGGCGAACCAGGACCCCTGGCTCCTGCACGCCGATTTCCCGCTCTACCACATCACCCAGCAGTGGGCCCACTGGCTGCGCGACGGCCCGGGCCCGGACGGCATGGGCGCGCCGGACGGCCTCATCTGGCTGTCCCACCGGCAGCCGACCGGCCGCGCTGTGCTCCTGTTCGGCGACCGCTGCGGCGACGAGCTGACCCAGGCGCCCTTCGCCGCCCGCCGGCTCGACACCGACGAGGGCCGGGCCTGGCTGAACCGCCGCCTGTCCATCCTCCGCACCAAAATCGACGCGCCCCGTACCTCCGCGCCGCCGCCCGCCCCGACCCCACCGGCCCCGGCCCCGGCCGCGCGGGCCTCGATCGCCTGACGGCGGCCGGACGGGACGAGCAGGCGAGTACGACCAGTGACCGAATCAACGCCCAACCCCGACCCCGACCCCGCCGGCTGGGGCGCGGGGCGAACGGCCGACCCGACCTGGGACATCGACTGGGACGTCATGCGCCGGGCGTCCGAGGCGGGCCACGAGGCGGTCGAGGGAATGCGGACGCTCGGCGAGGCCTTGGACGGCGAACTGCCCACGCTCCTGCGGGCCTTCGTCGCCGTCAACGACGGGGTGCGTACCGGCGAAGCGGCGGGCTACGAAGCGCTGCGGGCGCTGCGGGAGGTCATCGGGGCAAGCGTCGGGTCAGCCTGGCCCGGCGTGACCGCGTTCATCGACACGCAGCTCATGATGCTCCGCCTCAACCGGTGCCGGGCGGCCGAGGCGGCCGGCCAGCTGGCCGACTGGCCGGCTCCGGCGGAACTCGATCCCCTGATCTCCGCGCTGGACCGGGCGGAGGACCCGACGACTGGTTTTACTCCCGCCCTCGGCGGCCTGGCCGGGATACATCGGGCGGTACTCGTGGGCCTGCTGCTCGCTCGCATCCAGCTGGAGGTCAAGGACGGGTTTCGGCACCGGTCACCCGTCTGGTTCGACCAGACGATCGCGCGGGTGCGCGAGATCCAGCGCAACGCGGAGCTGATTCCGCCAGCGCTGGCCGGCCTGATCACCGCGATGAGGGAGCTGCCGGAGCGGCTGGTGCCCGCGCTCGAACGCCACAGGCTCAACGCCATCGCCGTCCATGGCCTCCCGCCCGAGCCTGAGTTCGTCGAGCCTGAGGTGGTCGAGCCTCAGATCGCCCGGCCGGGCGTCACCCAGCCCGAGGTCGCCGCGCCGGAGCGGGGTGGCGCTCATTCTCGTCTCGTCGTGCTTCCTGATTCGCTGACCGCCCCGTCCCTGATGTCCCCGCGGGCGCTGGCCACGGCGTTTGATCTGCTGGGAGGACGGTCGACCACCGGCCCCAGAGGGGTGATATCGCGGGCGGGCAGACGCATCCAGGAAGTGACCATGGCCGGCCGCTGGACCGCGGCCGACGACGCTGAGCTGGCGAGCCTGCGAGAGATCGTCGAGAGCGGCGACGGCGCGGTTGACGGCGACGGGACAAACAGTACGGCGTCCCGTGTTCTGGTCGTTCTGCTGGCCAACGCGCGACTCCAGGTAAAGATCCAGAGTTCGGTCGTGGCGGAGTGGCCCGGTGCCGCCGAGCTTATGGCTCAGGTGGTCGAGCTTGAGCAGGCTCTCGCGGTCGCGGTCGACGCGGGTCCGATCTCGAAGCTGGTGCCGTTGATCCGCTTGTCCGCCGGAATCCTTCTCCTCGGCGCTGTTGACGCGATCCGGCGCGGCGACCCCGCGCTGAACGGGCAGTCCGAGGACGACCTTCACCGTCGGGCCGGGGCACACCTGGCCGCCCTTCCGCCTGAGTTGGTGGCCGTGGTCTCACCGATGATGCCTGTCCTGGCGAAGAGGCTGCTCGCTGCGGGAGGAGACCAAGACCCGGAGATCGACCGCGCGCTACGGGACTACTCCGGCGCGCACGATGCGGATGGCCGCGGGATCGCGACCGCCACGGCGGCCGCCCGGGCAGCGAACCTCGTGGAGGATCTGGACGCGATCATCGCCTCGATCGACACCTTCCGCTCAGTCCGGCGCGGACTGGCCGCCGGACATCCCGACCATGCGGTGATCCTCGGCTGGCTCTGTCTCCTGTACGCCGCGCGGGCCCGGCTGACGCGTTCCCCGCGCACCATGGCGGACGCGCTCGACGCTGGTGTGGAGGGATTTCGTGTCGCGGCAAGCAACCAGGTCCCGACCGTTCTGGCCCGCCTGATGGGCGCCCTGATGATTGCCGCGGAGATCGGCTACCGCCAGTCCACGACGCAGGTGGAGGACGTGCTGGGGGCGGCTCTGGCCGAGCTGGGCCCGACGGCGGCTATCGGCGCGACGGATGGCTCCCGGGTCCGCGCGGCCGCCCTCCTCTCCGTACTCGGCGCGGCCCTGGGGGTTCGGTCCCGCGCCGGGCTGGGCGACGAGAGCGCGCCGGCGCGGGTGCGGGCCGCCCTCGACGAGGTGGAACGCCTGCTGTCGGAGCCGGAGCCGACCTCGGGGTGGTACATCACCGCCCGGGCCGCGTTCAGCTGGGCGGCGCTGCAGGCGATCACCGGCCGCGACGCCCGGGCCGCCGAGGTCGCGACGCGGCTGGCCGAGCTGCTGGAGGCGGCGGCGCCCAACGACCCCGCGCTGACCGAGACACCGCAACCGCCGGCCGACGCGGCCGAGGTGCTCGGGACGTCCGACATCCGCGATGCGGGGGAACTGCGCCTGATGCGGGAGAAGCTCACGTTGCTGTTCGGCGACAGCGCGATCGGCGCGGCGGCGCGTCGTCATGTCTGGCCGGACGCCTCGGAGCCCGTCGGGCCGGCGCCCGCGTCCAAGCCGGCCGAATCGGCCTTTACGGCGCCTGAGTTTGGGCGCGACCCCGGCGCACGAGCGAAGGAGGAGACCGTGCCCCCATCCGACGACGACGCCGGACCGGCGCCGACGGCCGAGACGACCGACACGGCTGAGACGGCTGAGACGGCTGAGGCGCCGCCGCCGCCGACGGGGGCGCCGGCCGTCGCTGATCTGACTCTGGACGTTGACTGGACGGCTATGCGGCAGGCGACGCAGTCGGCGCGGCAGATGGCCGACGCGATGCGGCTGATGGCGCCGAGCCTGCCCGGCGACATGCGGGGCCTGACCGACGCCTTCACCTCGCTCTGGGATTCCGTGGAGGCCAGCGGCCCCCAGTCCGACCAGACGTTGACCGCCCTCCGCCAGCTCGCCGCGACCATGCGGGCGCTCGGAGAACCCGACCTGACGGTCAATCTGGACGCGCTCATCATGGCGATGCGCATCGGCCACTGCCGCGAGGCGGAGCGGGGCGGGCAACCGGCACAGTGGCCCGAGCGTGAGGAACTCGACGTCCTCGTGGCCGCGCTGGCCCGGGTGGACGACCCGATGGTCGGGGTCGGCGCCGCCTTCGGACAGATGGCCGGCATGCACCGGCTCTACCTCGCGTTCCTGCTGACCGCGCGGGTCTGGCTCGACGTCCGAGAGGGGTCCGTGGAGCGGCTGCCAGCCTGGTTTGACCGGACGATCGAGCGGGTGCGAGAGATCCAGCGCAACCTGGACCAGGCGTCGACGCCGATGAGCGGGCTCGCGCGTTCGCTGCGCGCCAACGCCGACGCCTGGCTGACCGCGCTCGACCAGGGTCGGGCGGTCGCCGTCGCCCGCCACGGCCCGCCGCCGCCCGAGCCCGACCCGTCACTCGCCCCTGGACCGGCGGACGTCCTCCCGGCTTCACCGACCGAATCCGAAGCGGCCGCCCCGCCGGCTGGGCCTGATCCGGAGACGCCCCCGTCCGTCGACGTGCTGGCGGAGATCCCCCTGGCCGACATGACGGGCGCTCTGTCCGGCGAGGGGCTGGCCGGCATGCGCGCCTTCTTCGACGCCGTCCCGACGGGGGACCCCCAGGTGGCGGCGATGAAGGCGCTGGTCCATGTGATGGACGCGGTCACCTCCCACCGGTGGGGCGCGGCGGACGACGCCGAAATCGAGACCCTGCGGAAGATCGTCGAAAGTCGGCCCGGCACCGACGGACCGGCGCCCGACGGCCCGACGGCGGCGGGCCTCGCCACAGCCGAGGCCGTGCTGGTGGTGCTGCGGGCCACGCGGAACCTGATCCGGTCCGACGACCCGATGGTGGCCGACCGTCCTGGCCTGGACGAGATGATGGGCGACCTGACCGCGCTGGACCAGGTGCTCGCTCGCGCCGCCAGCGACGGCTCGACCGGCATCGGCTCCCCGCCCGCGAACCTGTCCCCACTGGTGCGGGCCTTGGCGGGGATCGTGCTTCTCGACGTTCTCAGCCGGGTGAGCCAGGGCGCCGAGCCGCCGCCCGGACTGACCTTCGACGATCTGCGGAAGCGGGCAGCCGGCCACCTGACCGCGCTGCCGACGCAGCTCAACGACGCGATGCCCCCGGTCTGGAACACCATGATGAGTCGGCTCCTGATCGACGGGGAGGAGGGCGACCCGGAGGTCGACCGGCAGCTGCGCGCGTACTCCGGCCAGCACGACGCCGAGGGCGGCGGGTTCGCGGCCGCCGAGGCGGCGGGCCGGGCCGCGCTCGCCGGCCAAGACCCGGAGCAGCTCGCCACAGCGATCGAGACGTTCCGCGCCTTCCGACGCGGGCTGGGCGCCGGCCACCCCGGCCACGCCGACGCGCTGTCCTGGCTGGCCCGGCTGTACGGCGCCCGGGCGCAGCGGAGCAAGTCCCCGACGAGCATGACCGACGCCCTCGACGCCAGCGTCGAGGGCTTCCGCGTCGCCGGCTCGGCCAGCCAGCGGGACCGGGCACTCGCCCAGATCGTCGGCGCGCTGCTCATCGCCACGCGCGCCGGGTACGGGCCTCTGGCGATCGAGGCCGAGGAGGTGCTGGGTGCCGCGCTGGCCGAGCTGGGCCCGACGGAGGCCGGCACCGACGACCGCCTGACAGCCGTCGTCCTCACGGTCGGGCTGGGCGCGGCCGCCGGTCTGCGGTGCCCGGCCGACGCGGGCGCGGGCAACGAGTCTGGCCAGAGCGGCCGGGCGGAGCCGCTGGCCCGTTTGGTCGAGGCGGAGGCGATGCTGCCGGAGCCGACGGCGACCGACCAGTGGTACCGGACCGCTCGCCTGGTCTTCACTTGGGCGGCGGTGGAGACCGTCGCCGGACGTCAGGCGGCCGCCGCCGAGGTGGGGGCGCGGCTGGGCGAACGCATGGAGGCTCTGCTGGTCGCCGAGCCGGAGCTGGCCGAGCGGGCCTCTCGGGAGAACACCGGCACCGGGGCGGCCGACCTGCTGGGCACGGGCGAGCCCGACGAGGTCCAGGGCATCCGGCTGGCCCGCGAAACGCTCACGATGCTGTTCACCGACAGCGCGGTGGGCGCGGCGATGCGCCGTTCCCTGTGGCCGGACGGCCAGCCCGCCGCGCCCGCGCCCGCGACGCCGATCCGGTCCGAGGAGCCTCCCCGGCCGGCCGAGCCGACCCGTCCGGACGGTCCGCCGCGGTCGGGCGGGCCGACCCCTCCGGACGAGCCGTCGCGGTCGGATGAACCGGCGTCCGCCAAGACGCCGGCAACGGAGAGGCCGAGTGCCGCCGGCCTGACCTTGGACGTCGACCTGACGGCTATGGGCGAGGCGATGCAGGGGGCGCGTCAGCTAGTCGAGGCGATGCGGCTCATGGCACCGACCATGCCCAGCGATTCGCGGGGCATGACCGAACCCGTCATTGCGGCGTGGGACGCCGTGGAGGGGAGCGGTCCCCATGCGGATCAGACGCTGGTCGCGTTCAGGCAGCTCGCCGCGACCATGCGGCCGTTCGCTCCACCTGAGCAGATCGTCTGCCTTGACGCGACCGTACTTGTTCTGCGCGTCGGCCAGTGCCAGCGGGCGGAGCGGGGCGGGCAACCCGCGCAGTGGCCGGATCGGGAAGAACTGGACCTCGTCATCGCCGGCCTGGTCCGGGAGGACGACGCGATAGCCCGGGTGGGAGCCGCGTTTGGGGCAGCGGCCGGCATGCCCCGGGTCTACGCCGCCGCACTGCTGACCGTCCGGGTATGGCTCGACATCCGGGATGGGTACGAGCACCAGCCGCCGGCCTGGTACGACGTGACGATCGCGCGGATGCGCGACGTCCTGCTCCACCTGGATCGGGCGCCGACCCCGCTGAGTCCGCTCGCGGGCTCGCTGCGGGCCAACGCGGACAGCTGGCTGACCGGGCTCCTGTGGAGCCGAGCGGCCGCCGTCGGCCGCCTCGCGTCACCACCGCCGACGGCTTCGTCGGCCAGACGCGCTCCGTCGCTCGGCGGGGAACCTGGCGGCCCCGGGCCGGCGGTCGCTGACCCGGCGACGGCCCGCCCGGTCGATCCGGTGGCCGAGCCGACGCTGGCCGAGCTGATGGCCCCACTGTCCCGCGAGGCTCTGGCCGGCGTCCGCGCGTTCTTCGACACCGCGCCAGCGGACGATCCCGGGCTCGCTGGGTTGAAAGCGGTTCTCGGTCTGGTTGACGCGATCGCCGCTTCGCGGTGGGGCGCGGCGGAAGACGCCGAGATTGCGGCATTCCGGAAGACCATGGAGGTCGACGCCGCAGCCGCCGGTGGCCCGGGCGCGGCGAATCGGGCGGCCGCTGAGATCGGACTGGTCATGTTGCGGGCCGTCCAACACATCACGCGGTCCGACGGCCCGGTGGTAGCCGAACATCCCAGCATGGACGAGCTCTCGGGCGACCTGGCCGCGCTGGAAGACGTGCTCGCCCGCCTCGCCGGAGAGGCCGCGGCCGGGCGCGACTCCTGGGCCACGCACATGGTCTCCACGGTGCGCGGCGTCGCGGGAGTGGTGCTTCTGCAGATGTTCAGCCTCGTCCAACAGGGTGCCGAACCGCCGCCCGGCCTGACCGTCCACGATCTGCGCAAGCGGACCGGCATTTACCTGGCCGGGCTGCCGGCGCAGGTCCGCGAAACGTTTCACCCGGGCATCGATCTGGCGATCGAGCGGCTTCTCGTCGAGGGGCGGGACGACGACCCGGAGGTCGACCGTCTGCTCCGCGCGTTCACCGGCCAGCACGACGCGGAAGGCGGCGGGTTCCGGGCCGCCGAGGCGGAGGGCCAGGCGGCTATCGAGGCCGACGACCCGGACCAGCTCACCGCGGCCATCGCGTCCTTCCGGGCCGTCCGCCTCGGGCTCGGCCCCGGGCATCCCAACCATGCCGACGCGCTGTCCTGGCTGGCCAGGCTGTCCGCCGCGCGGGCCCAGCTAACTGGTTCCTGGCGGAGCATGGACGAAGCCCTGGACGCCGGAGTCGAGGCGTTCCGCTCCGCTGGTTCGGCCAGCCAACGAGAACTGGCGCTCACGCAGATCCTTGGCGCACTCCTCATTGCCACGCGCGTCGGGTACGTCGGCCCGACGACAGAGGTGGAGCACCTGCTGCGCGCCGCGTGGGCCGACCCGGGCCGGATGGAGATGATTAGTGACGAGCCGACCCTGAAGCTCGCCCTGACGGTTGGGCTGGGGGCCGCGGCCGGCCTCCGGTCTCGGGCCGAGGCGGCCGGCGGCGGCACGCCCGACCCGCGCGCGCGAACGGAACTGCTGGCTCGGCTGGCCGAAGCCGAGGAACTCGCGTCCGTGCGGACGGAGACAGACCTGGGCTACCAGGCCGCCGGCCTGGTGTTCACCTGGGCCGCGGCGGAGGCGATCGGCGGGCACGAGGCGACCGCCGCCGAGGTGGCGGTCCGGCTGAGCCGGCGGATGGAAGGGGTGCTGGCCGCCGCGCCGGAGCTGGCGAAGCGTGTCGCCCAGGAAAACGAGGCACTCGGGTTCGCCGACCCCATGGGCACCGGCGAGCCCGATGAGGCGCAGCGGCTCCGTCTGAGTCGCGAAACGCTCATGCTGCTGTTCACCGACAGCGAGGCGGGCGCGGCGGCGCGGCGCTCGTACTGGCCGGACGGCGACAACGAACTCACCGCCGCCTACGCGGGCGACCCGGATGAGGCGGGCGACGCGGAGGATCTGTCGCGGTCGGGGGAGTTGCACGCGGCGCTGGCCGGTGGCGCGCTGGCTGGGTCGGGGCCGCGGGCGGCGGCCAACGCCGCCCTTGGCCAGCACCTGGCCGAGCGGTACTGGCGGGGCGAGGCCGATGCGTCCGCCCAGTGGGAACGGTGCTTCGCCGACGACGGGCAGGCTGGCCCGGCCCCCGACGAGGATCCGGCGCTGGCCACGTTGCGGGACGCGATCGAGCACCTGAACCGGGCCCTGGCCACCAGCGCGCACGTCGAGCCGACGGTCGAGCGGGCCGAACTGATGGACCTGCTGGCCCGCTGCTACCGGGAGCTGGCCCGCCGCTGGGACCGCCCGGAGGCCGCCGCCGAGGCGGAACGGGCGGTCGAGGCGGCGCTGCGCGAGCTGACCCGACGCGTCCTGGTCACCGACGCCACCGAGGACGCGCTGGACGTCGCGGGCCGGGCGAACGCGATGGTCACCCGCGCGGTCGGCTGGTGCCTCGACGACGGCCGTCACGAGGCGGCGGTCAAGATCGCCGAGACCGGACGCAGCCTGGTTCTGGGCTCGGTCACCCTGGCCGGACGGGTCGAGGAGGTCCTGCGCGGTTCCGAGCAGGACGCCGCCGCCGACGCCTGGCGCCGGGGGGACGCCAGCGGCCGGCTGACCGGGCTGACCGCGCTGTGGACGACGCGGCAGGCCGGGTCGCTGCTGGCCACCCCCACCGTCAACGAGATCGCGGTCGGTCTGCTCCGGTCCAACGTTGACGCCGTCGTCTACCTGGTTCCGGCTCCGCCGGCCAGCTCGGCTGAACCGGCCGTACCGGCGGGGATGGCGGGGCTGGCTGGGGAGCAGGCGTCGCCCGCTGAGGAGCGGCCCGGACACGCGATCATCGTCCGTCCAGCCGGCCGGGATCTGGTCGTGATCCCTCTCCCCGGCGCCCGCCCCGACCCGGACACCCCGCTGGTGGCCTACCTGGCCGCATTCGACGCCGCGCTGCGCCCGGCGGCTCCGAGCCCGGCCGGCCCGGGACCGACCAGCCCGGCCCCGAGTCCGGCCAGTCCGGCGCCGGTGGGCGGCTTTCGGAGCCGTCCGGCCGGCCCGGCCTGGGCCGCCGCGCTGGACGCGCTGGGCGCGTGGACCCACGAGCGGCTCGTCGGCCCCCTCGTCCGCGAGATCGACGGGTGGTCGCTGGGGCGGCCGGCGCGGCTGGCCGTTGTCCCGCTCGGCGAACTGGCCGCCATCCCGCTGGCGGCCGCCTGGCGGCCCGACCCGACCGTCCGCGGCGGGCGCCGCTACGCCGTCCACGACGTCACGCTCACCCAGGCCGTGTCGGCCCGGCTGCTGCTGGACGTCCTGCGCCGGCGCCACCGGGACCTCACCGAGCGGGTCGTGTTCGCCGTTGATCCCACCGGCGAGTTCCCCCACGCCCGCGACACCGCGAAGGGCCTGGCGGCCCGGCAGTACCCGACGGCCGAGTACTACGGCCGGAAGAAGGCGCCGGACGGACCGCTCACCGACGACGTTCTGCTGGCCGCGCTGCCCGGCCGGACGGAGCCGGGCGCCTCGCTGCTGCACCTGTCCACCCACGGCCGGCTGCTGCCGACGCCCGCGCTGCGGACGATCGAGGGCTGGCTGCCGCTGACCCGCATCCTGGACCGCAGCCGCGGGCGCCCGCCGGAGTCGGCCGGCGGCCTGGTCATCACCAACGCCTGCCTGACCGACAGCACCCGGGCCCACTACGACGAGTCGGTGACGTTGGCGACGGCGATGCTGGCCGCCGGCGTGACCGGGGTGGTGGGCACCCGCTGGCCGATCGACGACGACACCGCCGCCGTGCTGACCAGCCGGCTGCACCTGCACCTCCAGATGGGACGCGCGCCGGCGGAGGCGCTGCGCGAGGCGCAGCTCGACCTGCTGGAGTCGCGGCCGGGGTCCCGGGCCGGGCTGAACCCGCACCTGGCGGCACTGCCGGACGACCGGCTGGCCCACCCGGCCAGCTGGGCCGGCTACGTCCACCACGGCACCTGAGCGGCGGACCGGAGACCGCGGCGCCCGAAACGGGTACCGGAACGCCGCGCCGGCCGACACCGCGACGATGCTGGCGCGAACTACCCCGGTCGCCGACAAATACCGCGCACAGCGACGGTAGTATTGCGGCGTTTCCGGCGCGCGGCGGCACCTGCCGGGGCGGCCGGAGGGGGCGGGGAAAGACCCGGCCCGAGGAATTCGCCGAGGAATTCGATGACCGTCACCCTCGACGCCCTCGTGGCGGACCTGCGGACGGTGCGCGCGCAGGGGCTGCCGGCGGCCCGCCGGATCCGGCTGCCCGCGCTGGAGGAGGCCGCGGCGACGCTGGCGGCGGCCGACGGTGGCCCGCCGAGCACCGCCGAGGATCTGCTGCGGCAGGCCGTGGAAAAGCTCGACCCGGGCCAGCTCGCCACCGCCGCCGGATACACGTTCGGGCTTGTTCCCGGAACGCGTGACTGGGTCGCGTCCGATCGTCGCAAGAAATGCGCAGATATCTATCGCGTGGGCGTGGACCGGATTCGCAAGCACCACGAGCGGATCGTGATGGACGAGGTGGCCGGCATCATCCTGGCCCGCTGCCGCGCCGCATCGTTCGACGGCGGGCGGCCGGCCGCGCCGGAGGCGCCCCGTGACGCGCCTCGGGAGGCGCTCAGGGACGGACCGGCGGGCGGCCGGCTGACCAGCACCCGGACGTTCTCCGTCAGGTTCGGCTCCCGGACGGCTCCGGTGTCGGTGCACCACCGGTCGATCGAGCTGATGACCGGGGTGGACATCCTGGTCTCGCCGGAGAACGTGTACCTGGCCGTCGCGACGATGTTCAAGTCGTCGGCCTCGGCCGCCATCCGCCGCCGGGCCGCCCGCCGCGGGCCGGCCGGGGAGGTGACGGACGACGTCGTGCCGCGCGAGCTGGCCGCCCGACCGCTGGCCGGCCTGGCCGTTCAGCCGGGCACCGTGGTCGCCACCAGCGGCGGCGAGCTGCGGGACCAGGGCGTGCGCCGCGTCTACCACGCGGCGATCGCCTCGCCCCGGGTCGGCACGAACGAGTACGACACCGACCCGGCGGCGGTCGGCCTCGCCGTCACGAACGTCTTCCGGCTGGCCCGGGAGGAGAACCGGACCGGCACGCCTCCGTTGACCTCGATCGCCCTGCCGCTGCTGGGCGCCGGCCGGGGCGGGCTCGACCCGATGACCAGCCTGACCTGGATCTGGGGCAGCCTGGAGGACGAGCTGGCCCGCGACGGTCCGTGGCACGTCCACTTCGTCGCGCGGAACGCGGAGATCGCCGACGCGATCGCCGCGCGGCTCGCCGCGGCCGCCGACCCGGACGCCCCGGCCCAGTAGCCCCGAACCGACCGCGCGCCCCGGGCGGACCACCGGGCGGACCGGGCGCTACGTGCCGCCGGACTGACCCGTCCCGACAGTCGCGGGCCTGGCCTCCGGCCCCGCCAGCCCGGGCGCGGCCGGTTCCGTCGCGGGTGACGCCAGGCCCAGCCCCAGCCGCTCGAACCGGTCGAAGTCGATCCGGTCGAGTTCGGCCAGCACGTCGACCTGGCGGCGTAGCAGGTCGGTCCGGGCCGTCGACTCCGCGTCGGGCCGGAGCGCGTCGGGGGTGGTGAGGTGGTAGCGGGCCAGCGCGAGCCGCAGGCTGCGGCTCTCCAGCGACATCCGGAAGATCGTCTCCTCGCCCAGCAGCTGGATTAACCCCTGAGCCGGCCGCCGCAGGAACACCGACACTAGCTGCACCGTCGACAGCCCGAGCGCGACCGCCGGCAGCGCGACCGGCACTCCCCGCGGCGTCACGGCGGCCACCGCCGCCAGCGCCACCGAGGCGCCCACGGTGAGGACCCCGCAGACGATGAGGAAGATGTTGGTCAGGTTGACCAGGCGGACCGTCGCGCGCAGCCGCCCGATGACCTGTTGCCGGTAGCCGCGTAACTGGGCGTCCTCGTACGAGATGATCCGCTGCTTGGCCTGGAAGTACTCGGCGTAGTCGGCGAAGGCGACCGCTCCGGCGGCCGACTCCAGCTCCTCGTCCTCGCCGGGCTCGGCCCCGAGCAGGCGGGCCAGGTCGGACACCCCGTGCATGACCTCGACCCGAAGCACCTTGTCGGCGAAGTCGAGCGCCGCCAGGTGCCGCTCCAGGGTGACGCTGGCCGTGAGCGAGTCCGAGACGACGATCTGCCGCGCCGGGAACGACGTCCGCAGGCTGTGGAGCAAAAGCTGGATCTTGATGTCGGTGTACACGCCGACGACGACGACCCGGATGTCCTGGCCGTCGTGCTCGGCGGCGATCGCGTCGAGCACGGCGCCCAGCTCCGAGCCGTGTCCGCCGGAGGCGTCCCGCCGCAGGTCGAACACGGTGTTCGAGTGGACGTGGTGCACGACGACCGAGCCCCGCCGGTGGCCGCGCGGGTCGAACGGAGGTCCTCCGGCCCGGCCGGGCCGGGTCCGGGTCGGGTCGAGCAGGTCGACCAGCGCCTCCGGGTAGTCCGCGCCCCAGGTGCCGGCCTCGCAGTGGCTTCCGTAGGCGGCCCGTTCGGCGTCGTACTCGGGGCTGGGCACGTGCCAGTCCCGCACGTTGACCAGGTGCAGCACCCCCCAGCCGCCGCCGGCCAGCCGCTGGCCCACGGTCGCGGTCAGCAGCCGTCCCAGCGGGCCGGCCCGCTGGGTGCGGGCGTCCAGCAGCCGGCGGCCGCGCCGGCGGGTGAACTCCCGCCCGCTGTCGGGGTGGATGAGCAGCTTGCCGGCGGCCGCGTCCGGCAGGTGCAGCCGGCAGTTGAGGTTGAGCAGGAAATCGTTCTGGAGGCACTGGGTAATCAGGACGTGGACGGGTTCGCCAACGGCCATCTGCCCTCCCCCGTGGTCGCGGGGCGCCGCCGGGTCCGGTGGCGTCTCCCCGATCCCACGCTACGTTCGGCGGCCGGACCCGCGCCGGGCGTGATCGGGGAGCGATCCGGGTCGCGGCCGCCGCCACCAGCGCCACCCGGCCGGCCGCCCGGTCGCGCCCCGGCGGCGCTCGGCCCGGGCCGGTGGCCGGCGGCCGCTCGGGCTGGGCCCGCGGTGGCGGGCGGCGCGTCGTTCCGGCCCCCGCAGGTGCATCAGCGCGGGCAGCAGCGTCGCCCGGACCAGGAACGCGTCCAGACAGGCAGGCCCGGCGGTCCTCCCGTCCGGTCCCCGACGCCGAGGCCACTCCCGGCAACCGGCAGCGTTTGCACCTGATCGCACGTCTCTTACCGACCGGAAGTCCGCAAGTTCAGGCTACGGCGGCGCTGACCCTCGCCACCGACGACTCGGATCTCGCCGTCGAGATCCTCACCTGAACCGGGCCGACCAGCGCCACCACCTCGGACGGCGGCGATCATCATGGCGGCTCGGCTTAACCGGCAGATCACCCGACGAACCGCGTCCTGAAGCGTCAGACTGGTGACAAAGGCAACGAACCGCCAGCGGACGAGCCGGCCGCGTGGAGGTGTGCCCATCGACCGGCGGCTGACCAGGATGCGCGTTCCCCGCCCGCCTGGGCGGCGGACGTGAGGGTGTGACGGAGGAGTGATGGCCGGTGGGGCGTCCAGCGCTGCCGATCGGCACTGGTGGGGTCATCCGCACGACCCGATATGCCCGGTCAGGGGCGGGGCCGGGGCGGGTATTCCGGGCGCGGGCGCGGTTTCGGGACGTCGACGGTGTGACTCGCCAGGTCGAGCGGCACCGGCCGACTGCCGGCGAGGCGGAGCGGGTGCTGCGGGAAGCGCTGCGGGACCGGGGCCGGGTGATGGCGGGCTCGGTGGTCAGTCTGGAGACGAAGGTCCGGGCGGTGGGTGAGGCGTGGTGGGAGACGGTGCGGGCGAAAGGCCGCTCACCTGGCACGGTGCAGGCCTACCGGTACCGGCTCGACAACAGTGTCCTGCCCGCCCTGGGCGGTCTGCGGCTGCGGGAACTGACCGTCGGCGTCATCGACCGGCATCTGCAGACCGTCGCCCGCCGACATGGCCCGGGGACGGCGAAGCTCGACCGAACCGCGTTGTCGGGGATCTGCGGTTACGCCGCCCGCCACGACGCCCTGTCCCGCAACCTCGTCCGCGAGGCCGGCCCGATCGCCGCTGGCCGTAAGCCTGAGCGGCGGACGTTGACGCTCGCCGGCGCCGCCCGGCTGCGGGCATTGCTCGCCGAGGACTCGACGGCGGTCGGTCGGGATCTGCCGGATTTCGTGGGCATGATGCTCGCGACCGGGATGCGGATCGGGGAATGCTCGGCGCTCACCTGGAACACCCTTGACTTGGATGCAGGCACGGTGGAGATCCGGGGCACGGCGATCCGGATCCTCGGGCGAGGGATGGTCATCAAACCGACACCCAAGACCGATGCCAGCCACCGGTTGCTGCATCTGCCGTCCTGGTGTGTGGGCATGCTCCGCCGCCGACGGAGCCAGCACGCGTCCCGGGCCGCGCCGGGAGCGCTGGGCGGGGATGCTCCGGTGTTCACCGCCCCGAAGGGCGGGCTGCGGGACGCGTCCAACACCCAGGAACACCTCACGCAGGCGTTCACCGCGGCCGGCTTCGGCGGGCTGACGTCGCACGGGCTGCGGCGGACCGTCGCGACAGCGATGGACGAGGCCGGGCTGTCGGCCCGGGCAGCGGCCGACCAACTCGGCCACGCCCATCCCAGCCTCACCACCGATGTCTACTTCGCCCGCAAGACCGGCGACACCGGCGCCGCCGCGCTCCTCGAAGCCCTCGCCTAACACCCGCCCGGCCCGCTGACGCGAGGCGCGGCGCGGTCCGGGGAGGATCCGGTCCACCGGCGGCGGTGACACGCGTCCGGAGTACGCCACGAGGCCCGGCCCGGTCGGCCCGGACCCGCCCCGGAGGCCAACCTCGCGACCGCCGCCACGGGCCGCCGGGCCCCGAACAGCGCGCAGCTACCCCCTGGGGCCAGCGCCCTCGGACGGATCTCATTGCCCTCGTCGCGTGGAACGCGGTGGGTAAACGTGGGGCAGTCCGCCCGCCGCGATCCCCGCCCGCACAGGGCAAACCTGGCCTCGCGAGCTCTTGTGATCAGGGCGAAGTTTCGGGTGGCGCCGGTCCCCAAGTCCCTGTGCGCCAGGGAACAGCGTCGACCCGGCGGCCCAGGCCAGGTCACCCGCGAGGGCCGTCCCACCGCCCGGCCGACCGGCGCGATCAGGCCGTCAGGTTGGCCGGGCTTGCGCGGGGTAAGCGGGGGGCGTACCTTGATCGAACAGGGTGAAGTGCCTGGTAGCGTGGGCCGTCAGGGACTCGAACCCTGAACTCACCGGTTAAAAGCCGGTTGCTCTGCCAATTGAGCTAACGGCCCTGAGCCCCTCTGATGGTACCTGGCGGGTCGCTCTTGCTCGGCCCGGAGGTCGGAGCTTGGACGCTGCGGAGCAGGTTCGGCGCGAGCCGCCAGCCACGGAGTAGCGAGGCCGTGGCAGTCGCCGGCTCGACTCGGATTGTGGCAGCGCGTCAAGGGCGGTGGAGGCCAGGTACCGGGACTCTTTCCGCGATGGCCGCGCGGACGCGGCGGAGGAGCGGGCCGATCCGGTGGGACCGACCGGGATCTGGGCGGCGATCGGGTGCGACGCCGGCAAGATCCAAAAGTCGGGAAGAAGCCGTGGAACCGGTCGCCCCCATGGAGGGGCCCGCCCACAAGGTCTGTTGGAGAAACTGTCTGGGGAGGCCGGCTCTCGGTCGCCGTCAACTTCTCACCCGTGACACGCTTCCTATGATCATGATAGCGCTACCCGTAGCGAGCGCCCGCGCCGGATAGCGGGCCCTGGGCTGACGGTTAACCCGGCTGGCGCTGGCTGACGATGCGGCGCGTCTGGCGCGGCGTGTAGGCCTCGTAGTGGCCGTGGACGATCACGACGGCGGGATTGGTCGCCCTGAACTGGTCGGCCCAGCGGATCGCGGCGGACAGGCCCGGCATCGGGCCGACCATGAGCTCGTCGCCGTAGACGGAGACGTGCGTGACGATCAGCCGCCGGTCACGGACGCCGTCCCCGGAGCCGAAGAAGAGAGCGCGCCAGCCACGGATCTTTTTCATACTCCAAGCCTCACCCCGACAGCGGTCAACCACGGCACGTTTCCCGACGCTGTGGACAACCACCGGCCGTCGGCGCACAGCCCACGCCGCGCGTGGGTAGACAACGCGCAGCCGAGCGGCCCTCGTGCCGCTGAAAGTCCAGGAATCGGGTCAGAGCGAGACCGTTCGTATGCCCCGTCCGCGCTGCCCGCGGACGCTCCGGGCAGAATCAGCCGCTATGCGCGGTCGAGGGATGTTCCTGCTGATACCGGTGGTCGCCGTCCTGCTGGCGGCCTGTACGTCGAGCGGCCTAGCGGTAGGCGGATCAGCCCCGCCACCGTCCGGTGCCGGGGTCACGTCGGGCGAGCCGGTCCCGGTCGGAACGTCGACCTCGACGGCCTACCCGGCGCACTGCCAGGCCCGGGACAACGGCCAGCTGGCCGATCCGACCTGTACGCCGGGAGCGACGAACCCGGCGGTGACGCAGGCGACGATCCAGCAGACGATCTGCAAGTCCGGGTGGACCGCGACCATCCGTCCCTCCACCTCCTACACCGACCGGATCAAAGTAGAGGCGATCGCCGCCTACGGCGGCTACGCCGGTTCCCGGGCCAGCGGCTACGAGCTGGACCATTTGATCTCGCTGGAGATCGGTGGGGCGCCCGCGGCGGTCGCGAATCTGTGGCCTGAACGCGGCCTGCGCAACGCGAAGGACCCGGTCGAGAACGCCGCCAAACGCGCCGTCTGCAGCGGGAAGATCAGCCTGGTTGCCGCCCAGCAGGCCATCGCAACCAATTGGATCACCTTCGGCCACCAACTCGGCGTCACCGGCATCCCCGCCTCCTGACCGCGGCGAGCGCCCCTCGTAACGTCTACGGCTCGTACCAGCGGACCAATTGAGACCGTTCCCCGGTGTCGTACGCCTCCCGGACCGCTTGGCGAGCCACCGCGATCGGGATCAGTTCGCGTCGGCGGGCGTAGGTGGGCTGGTTTCCCATCCAGAAGCCGGTCTCGTCGTCGCCGGTCAGGTCGCCGAGGCTGCTCCAGCTGCGCCAGTCGCTGGAGTCGTTGTACGTCAGGCCGACATGATCTGCGCCGAGGCCGACGGTCAGGTATCGGGTTCCGCCGAGGCCGACCATGGTGAGGACGGGCCGCTGCTCCGCGCGGGCTTCAGCGTCGACGCGGTCGAGGAGCGCGTCCAGCTCCTCGACCGTGGCCACCTGGATGGACTGGGGGCCCTCGCCCCATTCGACATAGCCGTGTGGGGTGACGAGGTCCGCGTCGACGTCGTCGTTGTCGGTCTCCACCGCTCACCCTCGTCCCTCGACCAGGCGTACGTACCCGTCCGGCCCGTAGATTGTCAGACGGCTCCCCTTGGGGATCATGCGGGGCAGCAGGTTGTCGCAGCCCATGCGACCCGCGCAGGGCAGCCGGTTGATGTACAGGGTGCCGTCGGTGACGCCGTCGAGGCGCATGCGGGCCGCGGCGTTGGCCTCGACGTGCGAGACCAGGTTGTTCGGCATGCCCGCTCGCGGCTTGGGCAGCAGCTCCGCCGGGCCGCCGTAGCCGCTCACGATCGTCTCGGGCCGGCCCGTGCCGGCGTCGAACACGCCGGTGGTCTTCGGCCCGTTCTGCCCCCAGGGCGGCACCCGGTTGGCGATCCGCGGCTTGTACGGCTGGGCGCCGCGCGGCGTCCGGCCGGGCTTGGACGGCCGCGCGCCGTAGCCCGGGTCCTGCTGGATCTCCTTCTTGCTCCGGGACTCACTGATCAGATCGGACACGTCCCCAGCGGTCCGGGCCGTGAAGACACCGGCGGTCGTCGCGCCCGCCGCGATCGCCGCCACGCCCAGCCCGTTGAGCACCACCCCACCGACCGCGCCAACGCCGGAGGCGTCCAGCGCGAGACCGCCGGCCTCCGCGCCGCCGCCCAGCAGCATCAGCCCGCCACCAGCGGCCACGCCCAGCAGGTCCACGCCCGTCCGGCCCAGGGGCGCGGCGTTGTCCGCCACGACGCTCGCGGCATCCTCCAGCCCATGACCGACCGCCCCGACAGCGCGCGCGGTCTCGTCGACGGCCCAGCCGACCGGGCCGTGCTCCCACCACGCTCGTCGGTGATGCGCGGCGGGCGGGGGCGCTCCCAGCTGGTCCGCGCTCTCGTTCAGCCGTTGCGCGCACCGGCTGGCGGCGGCGTTGACGCCGTCGATCGCGGCCTGCGCCGCCGCCCGCGCCTGATGGCGCAGCGGGCTGTGCCAGTGCGTGAGACCGGCGCTTCCCAGGCTGTCGCCGAGCAGCCCGCCCAGGTTTCCGGAGAGCAGGTCGTGCCCGACGTTCGCCGTCTGGTGGGCCCGGTGGCGCTGTTCGTCCGCCAGCGCCTCGTCCGCCAAGGCCCGCGCCTGGCGGTAGGTTCCGGCCGCCGTATCCCACGCTGTGGCGCACGCGCGCAGCGCGTCGGCCGCCTCGGTCGCGTAGCGTGCGCCGGCCTGGAAGCCGTCGGCGAACTGGTTGCCGGTCGCGGCCGTGGCCGTCGCGGCCTGGCCGATCCAACTCTGGCCGACGGTGTCCGCCATGCCCTGCCGGATCTGGCCGGCGGCGCGTTCCAAGCTTGCGGCGGCCTGCCCGTAGCGGGCGGCGGTTTGTCGCAACGACTCCGCATCGGCGTGGGGCGGCGGGAGATCCGAGAGCGGATCCTCATCGGAAAGTACGTTCACGGCACGTCGCCGGCCTGGCCCTCGTCCAACGCCTGATACTGCGTCGGCCCCAACGCGATGACCTCCGCCAACCCGGCAGTCACCTGGCCAAGCAGACCAACCTGCCGCCGCCACGCCACCTGGAAACGATTCAAAGCCGCGTCGACCAGCGCGTGGTGCGCAGCCTCCGGCGCGACGGCCTGCTCGGCAAGGTCCGCCGCCGCCGCGGCCTGTTGATCGACCAGACGGCCGAGGGCGGCCAGCGCCGCATAGTCAACCTGCACCGAGGGCGAGCCGTCCGCCAAAGGCCACCTACCTCCGCCACCCGCACAACACGGCCAGACATGACCACGCTCAGTAACAGAACTTCAGAGTACCAATGAAATGTCCACGTGAGTCCGCAATCGCCAGGCGAGGGGGACGAGGCGCGAGGTCAGGAACCCCGTCATCACCTTCGGCTTGTGGCTCACGAGCCATGGAGCCCGCGGCGAGCATGTGTGCTCATCGTGTGCTAATTCCGCAGCTCCATGCTGGGCCCGCATGCCGACTCGTGCCGGCCCCAAGTCAGCCTCGCGTGGGCCCGCCGGTCGATGGCTCGGGCCCGCCGGCGAGGCTCCGGACAGATCACGAACCAGCCGCGACCCGCTGACCAGCGGTTTCGTTACGCCACGCCGACCGGGGCGCCCCTGTCCGCCGACCACCGAGCCATCCCGATCCCGGTCTCGCAGGAGCGGTCGGGTACCGTGAGATGGTCGGCCGGCGTGGCGCAATTGGCAGCGCATCCGCCTTGTAAACCAATCATCTCGTGACGCGGAATGCTGGGGGTGCCGGCAGTGCCCGAAAATCCCACGTCAGACCGCGATTCGTGTCCCGGCGTGCCCGCCGATGTATCGCCGTGCCGCGACGTATGCGCACGTGTTGAGCACACACGTCCGGGCGCGTCCATTGATGGGCGCCAGCATTCGGGATGTGATCTCTTGCCCAACGGTCGCATACGGCGGACCCGGCTCCGGGTGCGTCGATGCTCATCGCGCGGGCGACCGCGCCACTGACCTTGCGCCGCCTGCGCACGGGCTCAACCGCCAGGGACACTCCGCACGCCGGAGGCCATCACCTCGAACAGTGAAGAGCGTTCCCGGAAGGTTTGCCGAGGGATACTGGGGTGGTGACCGCAGGTACGGGGCCGGAGCCGGTCGTGGCGGGGGTGATTTTTTCGTCAGCCACGCCGGGAGCGACCGGGCATGGGCGGAGTGGGTTTCCTGGCAGATGGTCGACGCCGGGTACACGGTGGAGTTGGACACCTGGGACTGGGCGGCCGGGGAGAACTTCGTCACTCGGATGCACGACGCGGTGGACGCGGCGCGCCGGGTGGTGGCACTGCTGTCCCCGGCGTATTTCGAGGACGGCCGACACACCGCCGCCGGGTGGTCCTCGGCACTAGTCAAACCGAGGGTGGAGGCCGCCGGCTGGTGCCGGTGCAGGTCGAGCCGGGGCCGGTGCCTCGGCTGCTGGGCCCGCTGCTGCGCGCCGAGCTGTTCGACGTGGGTGAGGCCGAGGCGGTGCGACGGCTATTGAAGGCGGTACGGAGCCCCGCACGGCCGGACGGTGCGCCGTTGTTCCCCGGCCGGGGACGGGCCGGGGTGTTGACCAGTCGGGGGGAGGTCGGCCCGCGGCTGCCGGTGGTGTGGAACCTCGGCCCGCGCAACACTGCCTTCGTCGGCCGCGACGCTGGCCTCGGGCCACGAGAGGCTGTGTTGCGGTGGGTCGGCGGTGGTGCAGGCGTTGCACGGCTTGGGCGGGGTGGGCAAGAGTCAGGTGGCGCTCGAGTACGCCTACCGGTATGCCGGTTCCTATGACCTGGCGTGGTGGGTCAACGCGGAGAAAGCTGGCCTGATCGGTGCTGTCAAGTTGTTGTCCGCTTTGTGATCTCGTCTTGGGCGCCGCGCGCTGTGGGGGCAGGCCCCGCCTGCCCGTGTCTTCTGGCCTCAGGGGCCGTAGAGGCTCCGGGGTCAAGGCCCGTGGGGCCCCGGGAGGGGCCTCGGTCGCGGCAGCGACGCGGCAGCGGCCTTGAGGCGGGAGGGGCGGCCCCGTATCGTGCGCGGCGCTCGGGACCAGCGGCGGTGGCGGTGCGGCCTCGGGGAATGAGCGGCGGCGAAGCCGCCTCCTCCTGTTGTTCACGGGAACGGTCGCCTCCTTTCCGGGCCGCTGTTCTTTAGACGGTGATGTACCGTTCGGGGATCCGTCCCGGATAGGTGATCGCGAGGACGTTGAGGGCTTCGTGCCAGCCTTGGGTGGTGGCTCCCTCGATAAGCCGGCCGGGGGCGTTTCGTTTGCTGGCGGGTAGGCCGCGCTCAGCGGCGCGGGCGCGGGCTCTTTTGTCCTCGATATCGCGGATCGCGAGCCAGATGAGTTTCACCGCCGCGTCGTCGCTGGGGAAGTGCCCCCGGTTGCGGATCACTTTACGGATCTGGTAGTTCAGGCTTTCGATCGTTGGTGGTGTAAATGACCTTCCGGACCGGGGCGAGGAACGGGATAAACCGTTTCCAGGCCCGTTCCCAGACGGCTACCGCCGCCGGGTAACGCCGGCCCAGATCGGAGTCGGCGAAGGCCAGCAGCGCGGTCTCGGCCGCGTCGGCGGTGGGCGCGGTGTAGATCTGGCGCAGCAGCCGGGTCATGTCGACAACCTCCTGCTGGACGCCGGACTGGCCGCCTGACCAGCAGCTCACCCGACAAGCTGACCAGGCACCCACAAACTTGACTCATCCTCACCGGCTTCGCCGGTCAAGCCTTCTAGATTCTGAGAAAAACGTCGACTTGCGGGTCCCTGTGGCGGCCGCACCCGCCTAGCTGCAGGTGACAGGTAACGGTGTCGACTTCGGGATGAATCGTGTGAAACCGGGCGCTTCGGCCAGTGGAATCTGGCTGGAATCCGACGGTGGCGCCACCTCCGCCGGCGCGTTGTCACTCGGCACACCGAGACGGTAGGTGGCCGTGACATTTCCGCCCAGTGTTAGGTTTACCGCCAGGCGCCGAATCAGACGGAATGAGTCTATCCAGACGTCGGCGGTAATTGTCGGTGCTCCCGGCGCGGTGTGCCGGACGACCTCCGCCACCGTGTTGCGCGCGGTGGCGGGCGTGTCACACACCGCTCGGTCGGGATCGATGACGGCGGTGATGTGCTTCACGCGTATCCCGTCCATGAGCTGGGCTCCGTGATCCATTTCGTTCCGGCTTCCGAAGAGCACATACAGCAACGAAAGCTGATCGACGGGCCGGGGGACCCCGAGCACGATAAGATCATCCGGCACGAGACGGATCCACGTTGCTCCGGCTGGAAGAGCGGCCGTGAATCGCGGTGCGCGTGATGTGAACCAGCTCGCGGGCCCGATTGTTCTGGCCTCGGAACGGGTTCCGTCACTGACGAGCACTGTTGTCCATGCATTCGTGACCGTACCGAGATGCCCCTCGACGGTCTGGACATGACGCGTGCCGGAGCCGGCGAGTTCGGTCGAGGATATGACGTGGCGAGGCGTTGCCGATATCGTGTCGCTGACGGCGCGGACAAGCAGCGCATGAAGATCCGAGGCGGCCGGGGATCCGGGGACGCCGCCGGCGGGGCCGCCACCGCACGCAACCACGAGCGCACACACCAGTACCGGGAACGCCTGCCTGACCGGTCGCCGCGATGCCAAGATCCCCCTCGAAATGAATGCGACTGCACAGGACTGAGCGCCTCCGCCAGTTCCACGCCGATCGGGACCCTGGGGCCGGTGATCGGATCGGGGCGCAGTGGGCCCGACTCGGCAGTCTGACGGCGGAATTGGACGCCGTCATGGGTCCGTGGACCTAAATCGGACCCATTGTTCCAGCGGCCGATCGCCGTGCACCGGTGTCCGATCCGGTGCGGGAGCGGAGGTTCCGTCGCGTCGGTGGCATTCACGCCGGACGGTCAGCGCCCGGGGCGCGGCCGAACTCGCTGATCCGCCGGGTCGACGTGTCCGGCCTGCTACACTTGGCTAGGCGTACGCTCACCGTCTGGCGACGGCCGATACGGGTGATAGCGGCGCCGCTATCCGCTTTACGGGGGCTCAGTGAACGTGACGCATCATGATCATTCGTAGTGGTAACAGGCGGCCTTATTTGACGGACGACAGATATTCGTCCTCGCCCCGGGGGGTGCCCGGCGGAGCAAGTCCGGGCCGATACGCATGCCGCCAGGCCGCCGCGCGGCCGCTTATCCCCTCCGTCGCCGGCGATCCACCGGCGTACGGGTGAACCCCCGGAGGAGGCGGGGATACTTGTTCCTCGCGATCGCGACGATCGGTTCGCTGGTTGTTTTTGTCGGCCTGCTCAGCTATACCGCGAGGGTCCGGAGCCAGGTCGGCGAGCCGATCTCAGTGCTAAAGCTGAAAAAAGACGTGCCGGCGTTTCAGTCGATAACCGAGGACGAGGTGGAGCGCACCCACGTGCCGGCGAAATACGTTAGCCCCGGCATGGTGCGCGACTTCACCAAGGTCGCGACGCTGGTCACCCGGTCTCAGCTCAGCAAGGACAGCTACCTGACGTTCGACATGCTGCGAGAGCCATCGAACATCAACAAGGGCGAGCGTGAGCTGGCGATTCTCATCGACGCCGAGACCGGGGTCGCCGGGGAGGTAGAGGAGGGCGACTACGTGGACATCTACGCCACCTACGGCGATGCACAGGGCGACTCGGCGCCGACCTCGGCCCGGATCATCGTCCCGTATGCGAGAGTGATCTCGATCGGGCAGCTGGTGAAGGAGACGAAGAACCAGGACGGATCCTTCTCCAGCCAGCAGCTGGTACCGGTGACCTTCGCGCTGAATCTCCACGACAGCCTGGTACTCGCGGACGCGGAGAGCTTTGCTGTCAAAGTGCGCCTGGCGCTGAGAGCGCCGGGTGACGACAGCTCGCCATCGGAGTCGTCGGTCCTCGTGAGCGCGTCCGGTCACGTCTCATAATGTCGAACGAGTCCTCCGACGACCGGTCCGAGACCGGCGGGCACGAGCGCCAGCCGAGTTCCCGGCAACTACCACCGGCTCTGACTCAGGTGCGGTTGGTCATCGGCATCGCTTCCGGCGGCCGGCGGAGCGTGATCCTCAGTTACATGAAGCGCCTGCCTGAGCTGGTCACGGTCTCGATCGATGGCCCGGACACGTTGCTCGCCGCGGTCGAGTCGAACCACCCCGACGCGGTTCTCCTACTCGAGGACGGGGAGGTTACGCAGTTCCGTGCTGTGATGACGGACCTACGCGCGCGCTGGCCGGCGATGAATATCGTCGTCGCGACGCGGGACCAGGGTGTCTACGCACCCCACGCCAGCTTCGAGCGCGTCTCCATCGTGCAGCTTCCGCTGCGACTGGATGAGATGCGGCAGTCCCTCCTCGACTCCGCAGCGCGCCCCGTCGGATCATCGCGCGCGGAGGCCGCCCCCCAGCAAGCGACCCAGCCGACTCTGCCCCGGATGGAGCCGTCAAAGCGCGCCGCAATCGCGACTGGTTTCGCGGCAGTCACCCCACCGCCGCCACCGCCACCGCCACCGCCCATGGCGCCGTCGTCCGCTCCGGCTTGGACCTGGCCATCGGCCGGGGCAGACGGGTTCGCGCCCGCGCCACCGGACGCCCCGGCGCTGCTTCCGCCGGTCGCGCCCCTTTCGCCGACGCGAGCTAATCCAGAGCCACCGCGGGCGCGGCGGCCGGCGTCCGCGCCGATGTCCGGCGAGATCCGCCGGTCGCACCGGGACCCGCCACCGGTGGGCGGGCGGGTCCTGGCCGTCGCCGGGGCCAAGGGCGGTGTGGGCGCGAGCACGATCGCGGTGCATCTGGCGGTGGTAGCCGCGCGGCACCATCATCAGGTCTGTCTGGTCGACCTGAGCCTGACCGGCGACGTGGCGATGATGCTCGGTCTCGACGGCGCCCACGGCATCCGCGACTTGGCCGGTCTGGGCGAGATCCGTGGCCATCATCTCGAGAGGGCACTGCGCCGTCACGGCACCGGGGTGCAGGTCCTCGCGGCGCCCGCCTGGGCCGAACAGAGCTTCGAAATCAACGAGATCGTCGCGGCTCGCGTGATCGCGGCCCTACGGTCGCGCTTTGGTCTCGTCATTGTCGATATCGGCTGCTGGGCGCCGTCGCCGAGCGCAAGCGTAGTCGGGCTGGCCGACGAGACGCTGATCGTGACGACACCCGACATCCCGGCGATCAAGGGCGTCCAGAGGCTCGCATCGACGTGGGCGCGCCTCGGCATCGCGAACGCCGGACGGGCGACGGTCGTCATGAACCGCGTCCGGCGCGACCAGGAGGTCCAGCCGAGCTTCATCCGCTCGTCGTTGCGGGGCGTCCTGAGCTGCGCGAACACCGTCGTGCCCGCCAACTTCCGAGCCCTGCAGCCAGCGGTGAATCGGGCCGATCCCGGGCTGGTCGGCGACCGCGGCCTCCAGCGGGCGCTGAGCGCTCTCGCCACCGAGGTCGGGCTGATCCAGCCGCCGGTCACTCCGCGCGGCCGCGGCCGCGGCCAGGTCCAGAGGCGCACGCCGTCGCGCCGCGATGCCGGCCAGGCCGCGCTGGAGTTCGTCGGCGTTCTGCCGCTGGTGCTGTTGATAGGTCTGTTCGTGTGGCAGACGCTGCTGATCGGGTTCACCTGGGAGCTCACCGGCCGGGCGGCGGACCGAGCCGGCCGCCGGCTCGAGGTCGCCGATACCGACGCCGGCATCCACTCGGCCGCGATCGACCCCCTGCCCGGCGGCTGGCGCCAGCCGGCGACAGTGCGGGTCGACCGGCTCAGCTCGACGGTGACCGTGGTGCTGCGGACGCCCCTGATCGCGCCCGGGCTGGGGCTCGGGACGCTGCCGCTGTCGTTCACCGCCCGCCAGACGGTGATCCACGAGGAGGGGCTGGACCTGCCGTGATCAATCCGGAACGAACCTGGTCGAGCCGCTGGATCCGCTCCGGTGGTACCGGCACCGGTGACGATAGTTGCACCGTCGACGACCGCGGCCAGGCGGCATTGGAGCTGGTGGCCGTCCTGCCGATGGTCCTAACGGTGCTGGCCGTGTGCCTTCAGCTGCTGATCGCCGGCTACACGGTGGTTGCCACCGACGACGCGGCGCGAGCCGCCGCCCGGGCCTGCTCCGCGAGCGCCAGCCCCACCGCGGCCGCCCGCAGCGCGCTCCCCAGTCAGCTGATGAGCAATCTCGACGGCGTGGCGACCGCTGGCGAGCAGGTCACCGTCCGTGTGCGCATGCCCGTCATCCTCCCGGCCTTCCCCGGGTACGTCTTCGCGCGCTCGGCCACCTACGCACGCTGCTCGGAGACGCCCGGTAGCGCTATCGGGGGTGCCCTGTGAGCCGCCGGTCCACCAACGGTCCCGACCGACTTGACGATGGTGACACCATCGCCCGATACAAGAGCCGGCTGATCCAGGAAGTCGACCTGAGCGACTTGGCCGCTCTGGCCCCGGCCGCCCGGCGGGAGCACCTCGAACGGGTCGTTCAGGCGATCCTGCGCCGCGACCGGGTGGTCTTCTCGATCGACGAGCAGGCCTCGATCATTCGCCGGGTGGTGGACGAGGCCGTCGGCCTGGGCGTCCTGGAGCCGCTGCTTGCCGACGAGTCGATCACCGAAATCATGGTCAACGGCCCGGCGGACATCTTCGTCGAACGCTCCGGCCGCCTGGAGCGGGCGCCGGCCCGGTTCCTGAACGACGAGCACCTTTACCAAGTCATCGACCGGATCGTGTCGAAGGTGAACCGCCGCGTCGACGAGTCGTCGCCGATGGTGGACGCCCGGCTGCCCACCGGCGAGCGGGTGAACGTCATCGTCCCGCCGCTGTCGCTGTCCGGGCCGGTCGTGACGATCCGGCGTTTCCCTCGCTCCTACCACCTCGACGAGCTCGCCGCGATGGGCAGCCTGGACAGCGCGACGGTCGCGTTGCTGGCCGCGTTCGTCCGGGCTCGGCTTAACATCATCGTTTCGGGTGGCACCGGGTCGGGCAAGACGACGCTGCTCAACGCGCTGTCGGCGTTCGTGCCGGACCAGCAGCGCATCATCACGATCGAGGACGCGGCCGAACTCTCCCTGCGGCAGAACCACGTCATCAGCCTAGAGTCTCGCCCGCCGAACGCCGAGGGGCGCGGCGAGGTGACCATCCGCTCGCTGGTGCGCAACAGCCTCCGTATGCGGCCGGACCGGATCATCGTCGGTGAGGTGCGGGGCGGTGAGACCCTCGACATGCTGCAGGCGATGTCGACCGGGCACGAGGGCTCCCTCGCCACCGTGCACGCGAACTCCGCCCTCGACGCGATCACGCGGCTGGAGACCCTAGCCAGCATGAGCGATCTCGGCATCCCGTTCGAGGCCCTGCGGGACCAGATCAACAGCGCCATCGACCTGATCGTGCATCTGGCCCGCTTCGCGGACGGTTCCCGGCGGATCGAGGAGATCTCCGTGCTGTCCTCCCGCGGCCGGGAGGTCTACGAGCTGGCCGACGTGCTGCGGTACGAACAGGAGCCGGTGGGCGGTGACCGGGTCGTGCATGGGCGGTGGCGCGCCAGCCCTGTGCCGGACAATCTCGCCCGCCGGCTGGCCATCGCCGGCGAGGTGGTGCCGGCCGCGTTCGCGCCGGCTGGCCGGTGGGACGGCGAGGCCTGGGCCCGCGACGCGGGGCGGGTGGGCTGATGCCGGTCGCGCTGACGTTCGTCGTCATCATCGGCACGCTCACGGCGGCCGTGCTCGGCCTTCGCGAACTGCTGGCGTCCGCCGAGCTGACACGGGCGTTGACCGAGCGCGTCGCGTCGGCCGAGGCTGTGGAGTCGGCGCGCCGCCACCGGGACCTGCTCGGCGAGCTCGACCGGCGGCTGCGCCCGACCCGGCTCGGGCGCATGACGGCGGCCCGGCTCGCCCGCGCCGGAGTCTCGATGCGGCCCGCCGTCGTGGTGGTGATTTCCGTCGGCTTGTTCCTCGCTGTGCTCCTGGTGCTCGGCCGGGTGTTGCCGCTGGTGCTCGCGCTGCCGCTGGCGGCGTTCGCGGCCAGCGGCCCCTACCTGGAGCTGCGGCGACGGCAGGTGCGGCGGCTGGAGAGCTTCATCGCGCAGCTGCCTGATCTGGCCCGCCTGCTCTCGAACGCCACCAACGCCGGCCTGTCCCTGCGCAGCGCGATCGAGCTTGCTGCCCAGGAGATGCCGGCCCCGGCCGGCGCGGAACTACGGACCGTGGCCGCCGCGCTGAGCCTGGGCGGCTCCCTCGCCGACGCGCTGGGGGAGCTCGAGGCCCGCCTCCCGTCCCGGGAGCTGTCCGTTCTGGTCGGCACCCTGATCATCAGCTCGCGGTCTGGAGGCTCGGTGGTCACCGCTCTTCGCAATATCGCCGTTACTCTCGATCAGCGTAAGGAGGTCCGGCGGGAGGTCCGGACGCTGCTGGCGCAGGCGCTCGCCTCCAGTTACCTCGTCGCGACCATCGGGTTGGGCATCGTCATCGTGGCCAGCATCACCTCGCACGGGCTACTGCACCGCATGACCACGGCCGGACCGGGCCGGCTCGCTCTGATCGCGGCCATGATTCTGTATGTCGTGGGGTTCGCGCTGGTGCGCCGCATCACGAAGGTTCGGGTCTGATGAGCGGCTTGGCGTTCACGATCGCCGTGGGCGGCGCCCTGGCCGTGGTAGCCCTGTGCTGCGCGCTGCGTGACCTCCGCGATTCAGGTGCCCCGACCGGTGAGACCGGAGCCGGCAGGCGCACGCGGTCACGGGCGCGGCCGGCCCGCCCGGTCCTGGGCTGGCTGCCCGGCCTGCTGCGCCGGCACGGCGGCCAGCTGGTCGCCCGGGCCATGCCGCCGTCGTTGCGGCGCCACCTTCAGCGCCAGATCGACGCGGCTGGCCGGCCCGACGGCCTGACCGTGGACAGCTATGCCCAGCGCAAGGCCGTACATCTGATCCTCTTCGGCGGCACCGGCCTGACGGTCGCGGCGGCCGGCGGCTGGCTGGCGGCGCTGCCGCTGCTGGCCTTCGGCCTGATCGCGCAGGACATCCGGCTGGCCCGGCTGGCCCGGATGCGGACGGACCGTATCGATCAAAGCCTTCCGGACTTCCTCGACGTATTGGCCGTCGTCGTGACCGCCGGTCTGGCCTTCCGGGCCGCGCTCGGGCGGGTCGCCACGATGCTGGGAGGCCCGCTGGGCGACGAGTTCGCCGCGGTGCTGCGGGAGATGGATCTGGGGACCTCCCGGCGGGACGCCTTCGCGGCGTTGCGGGACCGGACCGGTTCGGCCCGGCTCGGGCAGGTCATCGCGGCCGTGCTCCAGTCTGAGGAGCTTGGAGTGCCGCTGGCCGAGTCGCTCACCGAGATCGCGTCGGATCAGCGACGGGAAAGCGCCCAGTCCGCGCGCCGCCGGGCTTCCCAGGCGACACCGCGGGTCAGCCTGGTCGTCAGCCTGATCCTCGTCCCCGGCACCATGATCCTGTTGGCCGCGGTCTTCTACTACGGCAGCTCCCTTTACGGCCACAGCCTCTTCCCGAGCTAGCGGCGATGACATGGACGGGGGCAACGGGCATCCGCCGGGCGGCGAACTCAAGGCGCGAGGACGGGCCGCCCGGTCGTGGGTGCCAGGAGTCGGATCGCGGGCGCGGAAGGCAGTGACTCTGATCCGGTTCGCCATGACGCGGGCACGGCGGCTGCTCGCACCCGACGCTGGGCAGGAGTCGGCGGCGGAGACGATCGCCCAGACCTGCCGGGTCCTGCTGCTCTTGCCGATGGCTGCCGGCACCCTGACCCTCCTGGAGCCGGCTGCCCGGCGGGGTGGGTGGGATTGGTGGCTGCCGATCGTCATCATCGGGCAGGAGGCTGTGTTCACGCTCGCGCTCTGGGGCTGGCGCCGCGCCGGGCCGCTGGCCCTGCGCCATCCGCTGCTGCTGTTCACCGTACTGTGTGGCGCGGTCCCAGTGCTGCCCTCCGTCGGCCTGGACAGTCCGTACCCGTTCGTCGTGCTCGGTATCTGCCTGCTGGCCGGTGTCCTGCACGATTGGCGCGGCCAGCTGCTGTTCCCGGCGTTCGCCATGCTCGGGTGGTGGTGCGCGCTGGGGCTGCGGTTGCGCGGGACCTCGGATGGGGCGGCGGCCCCGGCGGCCGCGCCCGTCGTGACCTTCGAGTCGCTTCTGGGCTGGCCGGTCCTCATGGCTCTGGCCACTCTGGGCGGCGCGGCACTGCGCCGGCTCCTGGACAGCCAGGCCCGCATCAGTCGCCGGCTCGCCGTCGTCGAGCGGGCGGCGGCGGTGGCCGACGAGCGGGCCCGCCTCGCGCGGGACATGCACGACTCGGTAGCCAAAACCCTGCACGGCATGGGGCTCGCGGCCCAGGCATTGGCGGCCTGGGCCGAGCGGGAGCCCGAGCAAGTGGGCCCGCGGGCCCTGGAGCTGGCCGAGGCGGCGGCGGAAGGCGCGCGGCAGGCGCGCGGTCTGATCGACGGCCTGCGGGCGGTTAGCGCGGCCGGCGCGGCGACGGCGGAAGGCGACCTGGCAGCGATGGTGGTCGAGCTGTGCCAGCGCTGGGGCGAGACCCACGACCCCGACGTGTCGGCTGAGGTGCCGGCGTCGACGGGCCTGGTGGCCGGGGCCCCGGAGATCGTAACCATCGTCGAGGAGGCGCTGGAGAACGTCGCCCGCCACGCGCACGCGTCGCGGGTCACGGTCAGCCTCCAGCACCACGACGACCGGCTGCGGCTCGTCGTCGAGGACGACGGGCGGGGGGTCGACCCGGCCTTCGACCCGCGCGGCCCGGCCGAGGCCGGGCGATACGGCCTGCTGGGGATGAAGGAGCGCGCGGCGCTCATCGGCGGGGACCTGACGATAGGGCGCCGGGACGCGCGTGGCGGGACCCGGGTCGTTCTGGAGATCCCGGCGCGCAGGCCGCGACCTGTTCACGCCGGCTGGCGGGGGGTGCCGTGATGACGGCGGATGAGGTCGCTTCGGACCGGACCGACGCGGTGACGGTCGTGGTCGTCGACGATAATCCGGTGGTGCGCGCCGGCCTGATCAGCCTGCTGGAGTCGTCCGGGCGGATCCGAGTCAGCGGGGAGGCGGGCGACGGGCGGGCCGCTCTGGAGGTCACCGCGCGGCTCCGGCCCGAGGTCGTCCTGCTCGACGTGCGGATGCCCGGGACCGACGGGCTGTCGGTTCTGAGCGAGCTTTGCGGGCTGGCCAAGGTCATGATGGTCACGTACTCACGCGAGAACAAGGTGATCGTCACGGCCGTCGAGCTGGGGGCGACCGGCTACCTCATCCACGAGCAGTTCACACCGGACGACCTGGTCGCAGCGGTGCTGGGGACGGCGGCCGGACACAGCCACCTGTCGCCGGAGGCGGCCAGCGCGCTGGTGTCGCGAGCGCGGCGGCCGGGCGTCCTGGGGGGGCGGATGGGGCCCCTAGGACCGGTGGGGCCGGTCGGGCCGGTGACGGTCGGCCCGGCGCCGGAGGTCGAGCGAATGTTCGAGCCGCTGTCGGCCCGGGAACGCGATGTCATGAACTTGATCGCGCGGGGCCGCTCCAACACCGCGATCGCCCGTGAGCTGGTGCTGAGCGAGAAGACGGTCAAGAACCACATCAACCGGATCTACGCCAAGCTGCGGGTGACGGCCCGGGGACAGGCGATCGCCCGGTGGCTGGGACTGGAGATCGACGGTGAGCTGGGCGCGGGCGGCCGGGGCGAGCGGGGTCAGGCCGCGTTGGCGATGGTCGCGTTCATGGGGGCGATCCTGTTCGCCGGCGTGCTGTTGTTCCAGTACGGCAGGGCAGCCGACTTGACCGCCCGCGCACAGACCGCAGCCGACGCGGCCGCGCTGGCCGCCGCGAACCAGCTGCGTGACCAGGCTGAGGCGCTGCTTGCGGCGGGCACCGGGCCGCTGGCCGCGCAGGCCGAACTGGTATCTGCGCGCGGGTCCGCGGAGCAGTACGCCCAGCGGAACGACGCATCCGTCGATGGCTACGACCAGCAGGGCTTCGTGGTCACGGTCGGTATCAGGACCAACGGCGAGCTCGACACTCGGCCGGTCGCGGACACCGGCGTGCACCGGGGGATCGCGCACGCGACGGCTGCGGTCCGGATCACGGGCGGGTGCGTTGCCGCCGTGCTGGGTGGCGGGGCCGGGCCCGACGGAGACGAGGAGCTGAGGTGCCCGGGCGCGGCGCCGGTGCCGCTGCCCGTCGGTACCGACCTGCGCCCATTCCTCGGGTTCGACGTTTCACTCATCGACTGACGTTCCCAGTGCCCGCCGGACCAGGCGATTGTCGACCTTTGCGCAAATGATCCCAGGCGTGAGTGGGGCCCGCGGACCCTGGCTGGGCCCCAGGGACCCGTCGTTACCGTCATTGTCAGCCGTCCGACGGAGGCGGGCCCGGAAGGTAGGCGGCCGATGCCGTTCCTGGTGTTATACGTTCAGTTCCTGGATCTGTCCGATCGCGCGGCTGGGCGGCTCCGGCGCGGTGACCGCGATTCCGGCCAGGGCGCGCTTGAGTACGTGGGCATGCTGCTTCTGGTCGCCGGTATCGTCTTCGCGTTGTCTTCTACCCACATCGGCGAGCAGCTCGTGGGGAAGGTCTCTGACGCCATCAAGAAAGCATTCTCCGGCTAGGGTGCCTGCCCCGGTCACCGGTCAGGCACGGCGACGGCCATGACGCCGGATTCTGGCGACCGTTCGGTATCGACCACGCGGAGACGGTATTCTTCGCTTGTCATCGCGTTTCACCGATCGCCCACAGGGATGGTTGCCATGACCCGCGCACACCCATTTCTCGCGGCCAGCCTGGCAGCGGCACTGGCGTGCGTCCTGGCCGCGTGCGGCTCCAGCGACGGCAAGCCCGCGGCCAGCCCGAGCTCCGCCGGTCCGTCGGGCCGGGCAACGCCGAGCGCGGTCACGTCGGGCTCCGGCGCATCGCCCGCGCCGACTATCGCCACTGAGACCGGCGCGGGCAAGGCGACCGCCGGCGCGCGCATTGACGTGACCGGCCTGACCCGTTCGGGCACCTCGATGGTGGTGCTGACCGCGACCATCACCAACGGCGGGAGCGCGGCGATGGACTACCTCGCTCTCAGCTCCCGCGAGGGGACGTACATCGTCCCGAGCGCCTCCGGGGTCACGCTCATCGACAACAAGCACCGGCAACGCTACTTCCCGGTCCGCGACACGGCCCGCCACTGCCTGTGCACTCCCTTCGGCATCGGCGACGGCCTAGCGAGCGGCGACAACGTGCCGGTGACCGTCAGCTTCCCGGCGCCGCCGGGGGACATCACTAGCCTGACCGTCGACTGGGCCGGGTTTACGCCGGCCGCCGACGTGCCGCTGTCATGAGGAGGCGATCGGGAGGCGCCATCGTGCTGGCGGCGCTGGTTATCGCGGGGGTGGGCTCGGGGGCAGCGAGCGTGGCCCGGGCCGACACGGTCGTGCCCCAGCCCGTCCCGAAGCTGGGCCCGCTGGCTCCGGCGCTGATCCTGCCGCTGATCTTCGAGGTCGACGCCCTCGACGGGAGTGAGAGCACCAGCCAGCAGGGGTCGTCGACCACGGTCCGGCTGTCCACCGACGTCCTGTTCGCGTTCGGCAGCGCGGATCTCTCGGGCCGGGCGTCGGCGCAGATCGACGATGCGGCGGCCAAGCTGCGCGGGGTGACGGGCCGGGTGTCGGTCACCGGTTACACCGACAGCGTGGGCAGCGACGCCGTGAACATCCCTCTCTCACTGCGGCGCGCGCAGGCGGTCGTGGCGGCCCTGGCGCCGAAGGTGCACGGGGTAGTCACTCTCCTGGCGGCTGGACGCGGGTCCGCCGATCCGGTCGCGCCCAATACGGTCGACGGAACTGACAACCCGGCGGGCCGGGCCAAGAACCGCCGAGTCGAGATCGTCTTCACCGGCTAAAGTCGGGGCCTCTTCAGCCTCGGCGAAGAGCCGAGCTCGGTGTCAGCCGAAGATGACTACCGCGAGAGCCCAGCCACCGATGAGGAACGGGCCGAGCGCGATCGTCGAGCCACGGCCCGCGCGCCCGGTCAGCCCCAAGCCCAGCCCGAACACGCCCGCCGCTGTGTGGACGATCAGTAGGCCGTAGATGACGGGACCCGTGCCCCACCAGCCCAGGGTCAGCCCGAGCAGGCCGGCGACTTTCGCGTCGCCGAGCCCGATCCCGGCACCACCGCTGGCCAGCGACAGCACCGCGTAGATCAGACCCACCACGACCATGGCAATGATCGCGTGCAGCAGCGGGCGCGAGGCACGCTCGACGGCGGCGGCGACGCCCAGCAGGACCAGCAGCACCGGGTAGGACGGCAGCGTCAGCCGGTCCGGCAGCCGGCGCGAGCGGATGTCCACGCAGACCAGGACCGTCCCGACGGCGGCGAGGTACAGGACGGGCGGCAGGCGCGCCACAAGGCCGAGCCGAGCCCCCAGGATCGCGGCCACTGCGGGAAACGACCCACACAGCCAGCGGGCCGCGCGTCGGTCGCGGGCGGAGTCGACCAGGCCGATCGGCGGGTACGCCCGGTCGATCCGGCGCAGGAGCGGGTAGACCGCGCCTCCGGCCGCTCCGGCCGCCACCGCAGCGACTAGATGCTCAACCACGCCCATCCCACTGGCCGATCAGGCGTCCGGGTCGGCACGGCGGATCTCCAGCGTGGTGCCCGCGCTAAGCCCCCACGTGGAAAGCCGGCCGGCCTCGGTCTCCAGGACGGCTCGGGCGCGGCGGCGCGGGCGTGTCGCCCTGGCCGGCGGAAGCGTGATGATCTCGAGGACCCGCAGGTCACGGTCAAGGAAGGCCACGTCGATCGCCATCATCATGCCGATGGTGTGGACCGACCGGCACGGGTCGAGCAGCACGGCGCCGGCCAGGCTTCGGCGGCCGAGCAGGCCCACCGCGCGCGAAACGGTCGTGTTGGCCACCTCCACCGGCCCGAGCGCGCGGCCGTCGGCCCGAACTAGCACCCAGCGTTCCCGGCGCGCGCCGCGCTCGGACACGATTCTCCCCATCAGCCTTTCCCCGTCGTCGTCTGCCGGCGATGGGCGCGGCCCGGTGACCATCCGCGTTCCGGCCGCCCAGCCATCATAAAGGCGACCCGCGGTTGGTCATGAGATCCGTCAGCCGCATTCCGCCGGCAGCGCAGCCGAATGCGGCAGCCAGCGCGACCACACACGCCGCCGTCCCGTGGCGCCATTCACCGGAGGCGACCACCAATGCCTCGCAAGCGACTGGAACCCCCACTACCCGCGAGAATCGCCGCCACCGCCGGTGATCATAGGGATCCAGCGGAATACGCCGGGCGAGGACCGTGGCCGCCGCCGCCCCGCCGACGCCGGCGGTCAGCCCGCTCAGAGCGATGACGGTCGCGCGGCCCGAGCCGCCACCGAACAGGATGATCGCCGCGAACGCGGCCACCGCCACGGCCAGGACGCCCGCGACGAAAGCGAGTGCGCCCAGCGCGGCGTCCTTCGCCCTGGCCGAACGGCTCGGGAGCTCCGGCGGACCAGCCAGGTCACTCACAGCGCGACCGCCACGGTCGGGATCACGTCCGACAGCCCCAGCCGGCCGAAGTCCGGCTCCGGAGCCACGAGGGTCACGGTGACCCCCCGGCGGCGCGGTGCCTGCATGAACAGGGCGATGACCCGGACCTGGAGGGTCGAGCCGTCCGACAGCGTCTGGGGATACGTCATCGTGAGCTGAACGCTGGGCCCCGCGTTCCCGCTGACGTTCACCGTCCGGCGGTCCACGAGCGTCGCGTGCCGCACTCGGAACACCTGCCATTCGAGGTCCGCATCCACCGCGTTGTCCGAGGCGACAGTCCGGGTCGACACGAGGATCTGCGGGCGCAGGTCGTCAGCGCCCGCTGGGCCGAACAGGCGAGTGTTGACCTCCACATCATTGGTCGCCGGGGCCTGGGGCTCGAAGTCGGGCGGGTAGGCCAGCCGGACGTAGGAGTCAGCGTACTGGCGGAAGCCCGGTGGCCCGGTGACGGCTGCCGGGGCGGTCGCGCCGCCCGGGCTCGCCGCCGGTGGGGAGAAGGCGCCGCCGCAGGCCGTGAGAAAGCCTAACAGGACCAGCACGATGATCATTATCGCTGTTTGGACGCTGGTGGCGGACCTGAATCCCGCGCGTTCTCGGCCGGTCATGCGGTGCAGTCGATCCACGGAACGAAGGACGTTCCGTCAAAGTATTTTGCGCTGCGTACCTTCTCGTTCGTGGTCCCCACCCTTCCATTCAGGCCTCCTTCTATCACCTCGAAATCAACGGACGTCCCGGCACCGACCTGGTTCCCGGAGTCCTCGTATTCGATGGTGGTCAGAGTCCCCTCGGACAGGACCGCGTCACGGAGTTTCTTCTGGGCGTCGGTGACATCGACGAAGTACCGACCCGGATCCAACAGTGGGCTGCCGACGGCCGACAGGTAGGAGGCGGCAGCCCCCCGCAGAGCGGGGTCGGTGAGGTCGATCGACGCGGAGAACACGCGGTGGGTCTTCTCCCCCGTGTCTGTCGAGTATGCTTCCCTAGCCCGCTCGGCCAGGCTTCGTCGATCTGCCGGCGGGTTCTCCTTGTGGCTGCCGGCGAGACCCCCCTCGAGCCGCAATGCCTTGGGGTTACCGTTCGCGTCGAAGACGACCGCGACGCTCGCCTCGGCCTCACCCTCGGCCTCCTCCGTGCCGCCGAGGCCGAATAGCATGTCCGTCCGCCCGTGCAGCCCGCCGGAGACCTTGATGTAGACCGTTGTCTCCTCGTCTGTCCGCTCGACGCCAGTCACTTCGGACAGCTCCGCCCCAGTCGACGCGTTCTGGGGGATAATTTGGTTAGGGGAGATCAGGCCGGCGTTCGCGCTGCCTTCCGCGACGATGCCACCTTCGTAGGTGTGTTTCGACGGCTTGGGCGGACTCCAGCCGGTGAGCTTGTCGCCCACCTTGTTCATGCCCTTCTTGTACAGCCAGCCCATGCCGGGAGGCAGCGCGTGGGATGTGGTATCGACTACCTTGTGCTGACCCCAGGCGATCTCCGCGTGACGCATGAAGTCCCGCGCGCTCTCGCCGTCGGGAAACGTCCAGGTCGTTCCGCTCCTGATCTGGCCGGAGACACTGCCCTCGACGGAAGCCCCCGCTGTGTACTGCTTCGACCCGAGGGTCAGGTGGGCCTCGTCGCCGAACCCACCGACGACTCCGAGTTGGCTCGTGTCGTCGACCGTCACATCCCATTCGCCGTTGGACTTCTGAGCCAGGGTGAAATCGACGCCCTGGGCGCCGCGCACGTGCTCGGCGTTCAGGCTGAGATCACCGGACAGCTTGCGCGAGCTCACCACACAGGGCTCGGTCGGTGGCGCCTTGGGTTGGCCGGCCCCCTCTGGCGCCGCGTTCGCGCCCGAGCCGCAGCGGGTGTTGAACGCTACGCACAGAGCCCGGTCGACACCGCGTTGTAATGCGGAGCCCACATCGGTCGACGTCAGCAGGACGATGCCGACCACTCCGAGCACCAGCACCATTGCGCCGACGTACTCGACCGCGCCCTGGCCGCTTTCGCCGACGCGGACCGGCACGCGCGAGCTCGCGCGTTTCATCGGCCCCCCGTTCGTCCCGCGCCCGATCCCGGCGGGCACAGATTCAATTATCCGCGACAAAGCCGCCGGCGGGAATAGGGTTCGCGACCCATTGAGCGCTACCCAAGTTGGGCCCCCGGACCCGGGTCCCACCGCCCGGCGGACGGCTGGAGAGAGGGCCCATTCCGCCTGAACATCACCGATAGCGGACCCAGGAAAGAGTTTGGGCCCCGGGGCCCAGGCATTCCGGCGTCATATCGGGGAGAATTGCGGTCGACACCCGGAGGGTCACATGCGTTCGTACCGAAGCGACGCCGGGGTAAGCGCCCTGGAATGGACGGGCGTCCTCATGTTGGTGAGCGCCGTCGTCGCGGCGCTGGTCGCCAGCGGCCTCCCGGGACGGATCAGCGACGCCGCCGGCCATGCGGTGTGCGTGGCCACTGGCAGCGGCTGCACTGGGTCGTCCGGGGCGACTCCAGCCGGGGCACCGCCGGGTGGAGCCGGGACCGATGGTGCCGCCAGTCCGGACGGTGGCGGCCCGGCGGACACCGGATCGGGCCCGGCCGCCGACGGTGCTGGGTCACCCTGTGGCTGGACCGCCGTCGGTGACTGCCAGCAGGTCCGGCTCGTCGACTCGGACGCCCCGGCGACGGACCCCCTCGACCGCACTTTCGTCCTGGCGGCGAGTACGGACGGCGGCAGCGTCATCAGCCGGCTTCCGACGGGCGGTGACTACCCCTTCGTCCCCCAGAAGGGTCAGAATCTGAGCAACCCGCGAAGTATTGCCCGGGAAGACGGCTGGCCGGTCGACGCGGACGGCAACCGGTGGGAATGGGACAACGTGAAAGGCGAGTTCGACGTCCAGCATCCGGACGGATCCCACACAAACATCGGGCCCGACGGCGAGGTGACCCACGGTGAGACGAACTTCCCAAAAAGGCCGAAACCACCCAAGAAGGGGAAGAATAAGAACACGGACGACGCCCACGGCGGCGTAGACCCGGCGAAGGCGGTCGTAGTGGGTGGAGCTGCCGTCGGCGGTGGCGCCGCGCTGTGGTGGCTCGGCAAGTTGGCGTCGCCGGCCTGTGGCCCCGCCGTCGTGGTCTGTGCCATCGCGTTCTGAGCCCACCGTTGTGGGCCATCGCGCGAGCCGGTCACGTGAGGCCATCATCCTGAGGCGATCGCGTGAGCCGATTGCGTACTGACCCTGGGCAGCCCCGAGGAGACTGGCGGCATGACACCGGAACAGATTGTCGACGAGCTTGCGCGAAACACGCCCGACCGTCGCCCGACCATGACCCGCATCAGCAACGAGGGACAGCCCGAGGACGTCGCAGCGGCGCTCGGAGTTGCTGCGACAACGCCTTTCGTTCGCATGCTGCTGTGCGACCTCCTCGGCCAGATGCGGGCGGCGACGACGATCGACGCGCTGCTGACGGCGCTCTCCGACACCGACAGCCGGGTCCGGGCGGCCGCGGCGGACGCGGCGGGCAAGGTGTTCGGGTACGTCGATGAGCCACTGGGGCCGGCCACGCGCGACCGGGTCCGCCAGACGTTGGAGGAGCGGATCGCCGTTGAGGACTCGGACGCCGTCCTCAGCACCCTGATGCAGACGGCCGCGCTCCTAGGCGACCCATCGGTCCGCCCGCTGCTGGAATCCCGGCTTGACCACCCCGATCGCCGAGTGCGCCGCCAAGCCGCCTGGGGTCTGGACTACCTGGCCCGAAAATCCTCCGGATAGTAGCTTCTGTTCGGCGCCCTGCGGCTCATTGAATTATGTCGGTTGACGGAATGCCATCCGGTTCAACAGGCGCCAGTGCGCACTGCCACGACGATGTGCTGCGGCCTATAAGCCACATTCGGTCGCGCCGTACCCGAGGTGAGAGAACATCATGCTTTCCAGGATACTGAAGACCGCCCGGCGACGGCTGTGCCTATTAGCGAGATGCCTTCGCAACCGCGAAGTCGAATCCGGCCAGGGCGCCCTTGAGTACGTCGGAATGCTTATAGTGGTAAGCATCACGATAGTAGCCTTCATCAAGTTTCATGTTGTCGTGGCTCTCGTGAATCTAATCAGAAGATTTGGCGTGTGGATCTTTGGCCAATAGCGCCCGAGGTGGAACTATCTCCGTCGGTCATGAGCGTGGTCTTCGATTTCGGGCGCTTGATTTTAGCGGTTAGGGATCCACCCTTCTTACCTGACTGGCGGACAGAGTCGTAAGTCCATGGCACACTGAACAGCATGCGGGGACAGAGGGTAGCTGCGTGGCTCTTCGTTGTCACAGTAGATGGCGCTGCGGTCGTTGGTGCGCTGCTCGCGGGGGAGCCTGTTGTCGCGACGATCCTGGGGTCCTCCGGGTTGGCCATCGCAATTCTCGATTTCATAGCTGGCCGTCGACGGGAGCTGCTTGACGACACGGGAGTCGCCGATCTCGCCGATCGGCTGGCTGACCAACTCTTCCGGACTTGGTCAATCGAAGCCTCAAGGCGAGGGCTTCACCAGCCGCCTCTGAATGTGACGTGGGGACCTGCGGATGCAGCCCTTAGCCAACCCTGGTCTGATCTTGAAACGCTCGTTCGGGCTGGCGGCGGCTGGTCACAACCTTCGTGTAGTGCCGCCGGCCCGGAGGAACTCACCGGGGTCGGGTCCCAGCTGCGGCAGACCTGGGAGAGGGTGCCGACCCGCAGGCTGGTGGTCCTCGGCGAACCTGGATGTGGAAAGACGATGCTTCTGGTCGGTCTCGTGCTTGACCTCTTACACCAACGCGGCGCTGCCGGCGCTCCGGTCCCGTTGCTTCTCCCCTTTTCGTCATTTAATCCGCACACGACCAACTTGACTACCTGGCTGGAACAACAGATGATACGAGGGTATCCTTGGCTGTCATCCTCGATGGTCGCTGGGGTGACCCGTGCGAGGGCGCTTTTGGACGCAGGGTTGATACTGCCGGTCCTCGACGGTCTCGACGAACTCCGTAGCCGTGACAGAACGGAGGCAGTCCGCTCCATTAATTCCACGATCGCCCCTGGTCGTGGGCTGATACTCAGCTGCCGGCGAGCGGAGTTCGAGGAAACTATTCATCTCAGATCTTCCAGGCCCGTTCATCTTCAGGCTGCCACCGCAGTCGAACTCCACCCCCTACAGGGCTCCGAGATTGCTCGATATCTTACCGCCGAATCCCCTCACGATGGGCGCTGGGAACCACTCGTCGCCGCCCTGACAACGGTGCCGCCACCGCCAGTTGTTCAGGCAATCTCCACACCACTTATGACCACTTTGGTCCGCCTAGTATACGATTCAGGTCGATCGCCTGTCGTGCCTGGCCCACCCTGCCCCGGCGAGCTGTGCGATACGACGAGGTTTCCCGATCGCACAGCCGTAGAAGAACATCTTTTTGACGGGTTCCTCAAGGCTGCGTATCGTGCTCATCCAGATTCACCGTGCCGTTGGACCGTGACAGAGTCAACTGCCTTCTTGAGTTTCCTTGCTCGTTACCTTGAGAAGCCGCCCCGCACCACGAGTCTAGCCTGGTGGGATATCCCTCGCGCCGCCTCACGGTCAATTGTCTTAAGCTTGGCTGGGGCAACCGTCGGTCTCGCCTTTGGCTTGATTGTCGGCCCGCTAGGTGGGCTAGCGACCGGCCTGATTGGTCTTCTTCTCAGTGCGGCGACGCCAGATTTTGATCATCCCTCGCCGCGTCAAATTACCGCCGGGCGCCCACGATTTCGTGATCTTGTTCGTGGTCTCGGATTTGGCCTGGTCGTCGGTTTTCAGTTCGGTATTACCTCGGGCATTATCGCACTGGTTACTCTCGGGTCGTTCGTGGGACTCGCGGCTGGAATGGCAGCCGGGGTGATATCAGGCTTGATAGGAGGCCTGATCGTTGGCCTTGGCCTCAACTCGTCTCTCGATGCGCGCCGATCGATCACACCCAGCTTTACGTTTCTGTGCGACCGCCGAAGTACGCTCGTGGTTGCTCTCCTGGTGGGACTAGCGGTGTCCGTTATCGTTGCATTCTCTTCCCACTCCATTGCTGGAGTCGTGGTTGGATTGCTCTCTGCGGGCATCGTTGCGCAAGCCTCCGCTTGGGGGCAGTTTACTGTCGCTCGGATATGGATGGCCGGTCGTCGCAAACTTCCACTCGACCTCTTCGTTTTCCTCAGTGACGCGTACGACCGAGGTGTTCTGCGCCAAGCTGGAGCAGTCTGGGAATTTCGCCACGCTAACCTCCAGCGCCATCTTGCTAGGCGCTCTGAAGCAGTGCGATGATGCGAAACGATAGAGAAAGGGAATGGGTGGTCGTCTCCGGTGAAGAGAGTTCTGAACGAGATTTACCGCCGCCGGAACCCGTGATATGTGGTCGGAGATAATCTGGGAGGTTGTGCCGTCGTGTGGTGACGGGCATCCTCCGCGTAGGCGCGAGCGGGCACCGAGGTTCTTCTCGCTCATGGAACAAAAATCAAGAGGAGGGCCGTGGAAGGGGAAATGCGATCAGCGGAGACGGTGTCGGGAGTGCAGCTCGATCGGTGCTTTTATGGCCAGCGCGGTCGGGGAGTTTTGGAACGTTTCGTCGAGCGGATGCCGACCATCCGAACCGCGTCGAGGCCGAGGTTCGGAGGCTCGTCCAGACGCCGTCCCGGCGATGGAGCGCAGATTGAGTATGCGGCCGATTTTGATTACGGGCTGGGCGGCCTCGCCCTGGCGAAATCCCTGGTCAAAGACCGCTTCCAATCGGCCAGATGGGACCCATGTCCGGGGCGGCGGTTCATCTTGTAAACCCATCACCGCGTGCCCCGCGCTGCCGCCGCCTGCCGGCCGGTGCCCCAAAATCCCACGTCAGACCGCGATTCGTGTCCCGGCGTGCCCGCCCGTGTCCCGCTGTGTCGCGACGTGTCCACACGCGTTGAGCACACACGCGCTGGTCGCGACGCGGTGATTGCCAATGATCGTCTGCAGTTGGGGCGTTACGGGGCCATAGTGATGGAGTACACCACAGGGGGGCCGTTCGGCGCTGGGGCGGCCGAAGCGGTCGTGTTTCGCCGGGCCATGACGCGGGTGAAGTATCTGCCCGGACGAGCGAGGGGGCGGCACCTCTGCGCCAACCCTCTACGGGTCCGGCTCAGCCGGCCGAACCTGCCTTCCCCACCCACCCCCCGGCCGGAGTCACCTCACCTGGCAGATGGTCGCGACGGGCGGCGTTGAGGATGTTGTGGAGGGCGGAGCGGGCGGTGGATTCCTGTTCGATTGCGTAACCGCGGTCGAGGCAGCGGTGCGCGAAGGCGCCGATGTCGTCGGGGCGTTGCGCGAGCTGCCGCAGGTGGTCGCGGCTGTGGGCGTTGAAGGGCCGGCCCTTGTCGTGGGGCACCGTGCCGACGTCGACGACGTGGATGGTCGTCCCGTGCCGCAGGCTGTCGTGGAGGCGGGCGCTGATCCGGACACCGCCGAGGTCCGCGTCCGCGCAGATGACCACGGCCCTAGTCTGTCGGGCCGCCTGGTCGATCAGCGATACGACGGCGGCCGGTGGCTGCCCGTGGCACCAGGCGACTGGCAGGTCGGGCCGGGTGTCGCACACCGTTTCGGCCGCCTGCCGGTTCTCCACGACCA
>Ga0207703_10000063_pt1 | contig 127040 bp, 100 predicted proteins | sample KBSSwiS12_FD_184304 | JGI IMG/M metagenome (GOLD analysis project Ga0207703, IMG submission 184304) | Switchgrass rhizosphere microbial communities from Kellogg Biological Station, Michigan, USA - KBS Switchgrass S1-2 (SPAdes) (version 2) | ecosystem: Host-associated > Plants > Roots >...
GCTGCCCGTTGGGGGAGAACGCCAGTGCCTCGACGGTGTCGAGGTGGCCGGTGAGGGTGGCCAGCGGCCGGACGGTGCCGCGGGTGGTGGTGTCCCACAGTCGGGCTGTGTGGTCGGTGCTTCCGGTCGCCAGCAGCCGCCCGTCCGGGGAGAACGCCACCGCCCCGACCGTGTCGAGGTGGCCGGTGAGGGTGGCCTGGGGGCGGTTGCCGGCGCCGAGGAGCGCGAGGGTCTGCCGGCTCGCTTCGGGGGTGGGTGCGGTCTGGTAGGCGGCGGCGGCGAGCCGGCGGGCGAGGGCGGGGTCGCCAGTGGTGGCAGAGGCGGCGGCAAGCTGCCGCGACCAAGCCTGACGCTGGGCCAGGGCCGACCCTGGGCTCGGCCAGAGCAACACCCCCAGCAGCGTGCCCACGCCCAGCAGGAGCGCTGCCGCTGTGGCCCCGAGCCGTCGGCGGGACCGGCCCGCACGGCGCAGCCGGCCTGCTCGCGTGGATCTGGGAAGCGGGCTGGCACTGTCCCACGCACCCAGCGCGGTGACAGTCCGCTCGACGGCCCCAGCCCCAGCGCCGGCCCCAGCCCCGGCCCCAGCCCCGGCGCTTTCGCCCTCGGCTGCTGGCGCCGACGCCAGCGCCGGTAGTAGGGGTGCGGCGGTGTGGCGGACGGGGTCGGTGAGGTGGAGCGGTAGACCGGTGCCGGCGAGCCAGCCCGGGCCGTGGACGGTGACCGCGGCGGCGGCGAGCTCGCGGGCGAAGGTCTCGGCGTCGGGCGGCCGGGCGGACGGGTCCTTCTCCAGCGCGCCGAGGACCACGTCGCCGATCGGCTCGGGAACGCCGGTCAGGGGCGGCGGTAGGGCGGTTAGCTGCTGTTGCCAGAGCTGGGGAGCGGGCAGGGTCGGGTCGAACGGCGGGCGGCCGGTGAACAGCTGGTAGAGCAGGAGGCCGAGGGCGTAGAGGTCGGTGGGCGGGCCGAGCCGGCCGCCGGTGATCTGCTCGGGGGCCATGTAGAGGGGCGTGCCGGCGCCGTGGACGGTGCCGGTGATCCCTGAGCCGGTGAACATCCGGGCGATCCCGAAGTCCCCGACCTTCACCGTGCCGGCCGCGTCGAACAGGATGTTGCCCATCTTGATGTCCCGGTGCAGGATGCCCCGGCCGTGCGCGTGGCCGAGCCCGGCGGCGACCGCCAGCCCGACCGCGCAGACCTGCCCCGGGGTCAGCGCGGCCCGGCGGCGGGTCAACGTCCCCCCGGCGCACAGCTCCATCACGATCAGCCCGAGACCGTCGGCCTCCAGGTAGTCGAAGACCCGGACAACATGGGGATGGTCCAGGCCGGCCAGCAGCTCAGCCTCGGCGGCGAACTCCCCACCGGGCATCACCGTCTCGGCCGCGACCACCTTGACCGCGACGTCGCGCTTCAACCGGCGGTGCCGGGCCGCCAGCACCAGGCCGAAAGCGCCCGCGCCGAGCTGGGCGCCGAGCCTGTAACCGGGTAGCGCCGCCGCCACCCGCCCCCGTTCTATGATCACCTGGCGGCGTGCTCCCGCCAGTCAGCCCCACGCCGACCTGACACCGTGCAGCCCCCCGTACGTCCGGCGACGGCCGTCAGCCGCCCCGGATCATTCTGTCCCGTCAGGGCACTCCTGCCCAGGCGGGGTCCGCCTGGCCGCCCACGGCCGGTCCGCCGTGGGGGCAGGCCGCGCACGCGCGGGTCAGGACCAGTCGTGGATGAGCTCCGAGGCCAGCAGCTCCAGGAACATCCCGGAGTCGGCGACCACGCCCACCGCCTGGGCGAACCCGCGATCTGTGATTTTTGTCACGGTCCCGGGGTCGATGTCGATGCAGGCCAGCGGGACCGACGCCGGCAGGATGTTCGCCGTCGCGGTCGACTGGAGCATGCTCGCCACCATCACCGCGAACCCGACGCCGGGCAGGGCGGACCGCATCGCCCGCTGACCAGCCAGGACGTCCACGTGGACGTCGGGCAGCGTCCCCACGTCGCGGATGGAACCGGTCAGGACGAACGAGCGGTTGCCCTTGACCAGGGCGTGCATGACGCCGCTGCCCAGCATCCCGCCCTCGACCGCCGCCCGGATCGAGCCGGCCGAACGGATCATGTTGATGGCCCGGATGTGCTGTTCGTGGCCGCGCTCGGCGCCCTTGCCCCGGAACAGTTCCGTCCCGAGCGCCATCCCGAACAGGGCGGCCTCGATGTCGGTGGTCGCGAAGGCGTTGCCGGCGAACAGGACGTCGACGAAGCCGGCCTCGACCAGGGCGGCCAGCGCGGGCGCACCGCCGGAGTAGACGACCGACGGGCCGGCGACCCACAGGATCTGTTGGCTCTCCGCCTTGACCTCACGGATCTGACGGGCGATCGAGCGGGCCAGCAGCGCCTGCGGCTGGTTCGGCGACGGCGTCGGCGCCGACATCGACTCGAACGTGCCCTGCACCCGCGTCGAGTGGTCGGTGACCGGCAGGACGACCTTGATTCCGCTCGCGCCGCACACGATCTCGTCGCCCGCGCGAACCTCGCCGACCGGGATCGTGCGGACCCGCCCGCCCGAGACGACCAGGCCGCAGTCCATCTGCGGATGCTCTACCGGCACCCACTGGCCGTCCAGGTGGACGACGGTCTCCAGGTTTGTGGTGGAGTAGAAGTCGTCGGGCAGCACGCCGTCGCGCTCGGCCCTGCGCAGCAGTGCCGGCTTCGGCTCGATCCCGTTCACGCCGTGCACCTGGATGCGCATGAGGATCCGGGCCAGCTGGGTGGCGCTCTCGGCGCCGATCGTCAGCTGCGCGCGCGACTCGTCGTCGTGGTCGCGGCCGAGATCGATGGTGTCGACCCGATAGTCACCGCCGTAGTCCAGGACGTCTGCCAGGACCCGGGCGAGGACGCCGGTGTCCATGAGATGACCGTGGATCTCGACCTGTTCCTGGAACCTCACTCCACCTGGTCCTTCCCAGCCGATCGGCCGCCGGTCAGATCACGGCGCCGTCGTCCCCGTCGTCGGAGTCCGTCGGGGGACGGTCCGCCATCCGTGCTACCAGTGTGCCCACACCGCCGAGAACAAGCAGCACACCGAGGACGTCCCGGGTCGTACCACGATTGAGGCCCGCGATGCTCGGAGCAAGCAGAAAGACCACGCCAAGAGCTATCGAGGACAACGCCCACTTCGTCGCCGGGGTCAGTCGGGGCGCGGGTGGCGGCGGTGGCGGCTCGTAGTGGTCGTCGTCCGGGTCGACCGGTCCGGCGGCGCCGAGCGGGGCGCCGGGGATGCCCGGGATGCCGGGGCCGAGTAGCCCGCCGGGGCCGAACGGGTCGGACGGCCGGGGCCGGCCGGGCCACGTGGCGTCCGGGTCGGTCAGTGCCCCGTCCGGCAGTGCCCTGTCGGGCGGCGTCCTGTCCGGCGGCGCACCGTCCGGCGGCGCGAACGGCGGCTCCAGACGCGATCCCGGCGGCGGGAACATCAGCGCCTCGGTGTCCAGGGTGTCCGGGTCGAGCCCGTCGGCGCCCGCCAGCCCGGACGCCCCCGGCGGGCCGGATCCGATGCCGGCCGCGCCGTCACCGAGCAGGCCGTTGCCCAGGAAACCGTCGCCCAGCGGCCCGCTTCCCCGGGTGCCGCCCTCCCGCTGCCCGCCGTCCAGGGGGCGGCCGTCCAGCGGTCGGGGCGTGGGTGCTCGGGCCGGCGCTCCCCGGCCGTCCAGACCGAGCGGGTCCGGGTCGATGGCCGGGCGACCCGGCCGGATCACGACGGTCGGGCCGGTGCTGGAGGGCGGAGGCGGCGGAATGTCCTCGGCCTCCGGCCAGACTCTGGGCCCGGTCGCCTCGTGGAAGCGGGCGACGAGACCGGTGAAGACGTCCTGTTCTCCCTGGTCCTTCGGACCGGGGTCGCCGGGAGAGTCGCCGCCCATCGCCGTCACCACCGCGCGGACGCCGGCTGGTGGGACCGCGCGAACTCGAGGCTGCCGGCGAAGATCGTCGGCGCGTCGTGGTCGAGGGTCGCCACGTGGTAGCTGTCCGCCAGGATCCGTTCCTCGACCGGCGCGTTACGCAGCCCGGCCAGCAGGACCCGGCCCGAGGACTCCTCGACCACATGGTCGACGCGGCTGCGGTACGCCAGCACCGGGCAGGTGATCCGCCCGAGGTCGGCCCGGGTGACCGTCCACAGCTCGCGCAGCGAGGCGAACGCCCGCGTCGGGACCCGGTCGTAGGCGACCTCGTTCTGGCCGGGCTTCTTGATGTCACTGGCGATGCCGGGCGTTGAGCTGATCACTTTCGACAGCAGCGGCGCCAGTATGGCGATCTTCCGCTCGGTACGCAGGCTGGCGTTCACCGTGACGATCCCGGCCAGTCGCGCGCTGTGTTCCTCGGCCAAGCGCAGCGTAAGCGTCCCGCCCATCGACAGGCCCATCACGAAGACCGGGGCGTCGGTGGCCACCAGCTCGTCCAGCGTGGCCTCGGCGGCGCCGTACCAGTCCCGCCAGCCCGTGCGGTTCATCGCCCGCCAGTCCGTCCCGTGGCCGGGTAGCAGCGGCAGCCGGACGGTGCAGCCGCCCGCGACCAGCGCGTCGGCCCACGGCCGCATGCTGTGCGGTGAACCGGTGAAACCGTGCAGCAGCAGGACGGCTGGCGCCGGCGAGGCGCCGACGGCCGGCGCGTCGCTGGAGAACGGCTCGGCGCCCGGCATGAGGGCCGCGTTCGCCATCGCGCGAAGCCTCCTCGGATCGGCCGGTGAGCGGCGGTGAGCGGACGGTGCGGGAACCAACGGGAGTCGGGCGGGGCGTGTGGGTGGTCCGGGTAGATCGGCGGATCGGGCGGATCGGCGGGTGGAGTGCCTGCCATGTTCCCATGCCTGCTCCGTACAGACCATGCCCCGCACGGTCCCTCCCTTGGCCCGGCCCGGCGGGAGGGCCCTTGACGACTCCGGCCGCGGCTGGTCTCGGGGCGGGAGACCAGCGACACGGCCGGGGACTCTTGGTGAGGCGGTGGACGGCGCGGCCCGGCGGTTCATAAGGTCATTCCGTCCGGGCGGGCCGCCGCCGCGATCCGCGGGACGTCGCCACCTGGTGATGCGTCGCCGCCGGGTGGCGCGGAGCTCTGGTGCAGCGGACCCTTGGTGCAGCGGCCGTCTCGGGAGCAGTCATGATGTACTGGGTCGTCAAGGTCCTCCTCACGCCCTTCCTGCGGACGTTCTGGCGGCCGTGGGTCGAGGGCCTGGAGAGCGTGCCCGAGGACGGCCCGGCCATCCTGGCCAGCAACCATCTGTCGTTCCTCGACTCGATCTTCCTGCCGCTGGTGGTCCCGCGCCGGGTGACCTTCCTGGCCAAGAGCGACTACTTCACCTCGCCCGGGGTCAAGGGCTGGTTCAAGCGGCGGTTCTTCAGCGGGGTGGGGCAGCTGCCCATCGACCGGACCGGCGGGGCGGCCAGCGACGCCGCCCTGACCACCGGGGTGCGCGTGCTCAGCCGCGACCGGCTGCTCGGGATCTATCCCGAAGGGACCCGGTCGCCCGACGGCCGCCTCTACCGGGGCAAGGTCGGAGTTGCCCGGATGGCGCTGGAAGCCGGCGTCCCGGTCATTCCGGTCGCCATGATCGGGACCTTCGAGGTCCAGCCGCCGGGCAAGGTCATGCCCAAGATCCGCCGGGTCGGCATCCGGATCGGCCGGCCGCTGGACTTCAGCCGGTACGAGGGCATGGGCGGTGACCGGTACGTCCTGCGCTCGGTGACCGACGAGATCATGTACGGGCTCATGCAGCTGTCCGGCCAGGAATACGTGGACATGTACGCCCAGGACGCGAAGAAACGGATCGCCGCCGCGCGGGCCGCCGCCGTCGAGGCGTCCGGGGGCGAGAGCCCGGCCGGGCCCGAGGGCGAAGGTGATCCCGACGCGGCGGCCGGTTCCGCGGCGGCCGGTTCCGCGGTGGCTGATCCAACGGCGGCGAGTGGTCCACCGGCCGGTTCCGCGACGCCCGCCGCGGGCCGGCGCTCCACCGGCGCCAGGCGGGGTGGAGCCCGGGCGAGCTGATCCGGGCGGGCCCAGGCCCAGCCCACCCTCAAGCCGGCCCAACCCCGACCCGGCCCAACCCCGACCCGGCCCAACCCCGACCCAGCCCAGCCGTGGGCCGCCGCCGGTGACAGGCGGCCGGCACGGCAGGATATGCCTGTGCGTGCGCCGGACTCTGCCGTTTTCCGCCCCGCCGCCTGGCTCGTCCCGCTCCAGGCCGGCACGCTGTTCCAGGCCGGCGCGGCGTGACCCGGGCGCGGTGGCCGCGGCGCCGGGCCGTCCGCGCTCCGTGGCGGCGCTTCGCCGTCGGGTCCACGCTGACGGCGGCGCTGCTCGCGGCGGCCGGACCGGCCGTGAGCGCCGCGACGCCGACCGCGGCGGCACCTCCGGCCAAGGCCGCCGCGACCGCCGCGGCCACAGCCCCAGCGTCAAACCTGACCCCAGCGTCAACCCTGACCCCGGCGTCGACCCTGACCCCGGCGTCGACCCTGACCCCGGCGTCGACCCTGACCCCGGCGTCGAACCCGGCCGCGGCGCCAACCCCGACGCCGGGGACGCCCTCGTCCGCGCTCGGCACGGTCCAGCGGGCCGGCGCGTTCCCGATCGACGCAGCCGGGCGGGTGCTCTCGCCGCGCGGCCCGTCGCTGCCGGCCGGAGCGGTCGTCGACGCCGCGAGCCTGGCCCAGTGGTCGGCTTCCGGGTTCACCGCCGCGCGGCTCGCGGTCGCGATGACCTCTACCGGCACCTTCCCGACCGCGACCGCGGCGTCCCCGGCTGGCCTGGACGGCCTGGCCGCCGCCGTCGCGGCCGTCACCGGCGCCGGCCTGTACGCGCTGATCGACATCGTCCCCTACGCGGCGGGCCGCGCGGCCACGCCGACCGGGGCTCGGGCCGGTCTGGCCCTGCTGGCCGGCCGCTTCGCCCGGACGCCCGGCCTGCTCGGCTACGAGTTCGACGACGCGGGCGGTCTCGGTCCCGGCGTCCTGGCCGGCGCCGTGCGCGCGGTGGACGCCCGGCACCTGCTCTGGCTGCCCAGCGCGGCCCCGTTCGACGCCGCCGGGGTCACGGTGGCCAACGACGCCGCCCGCCTGCTGGTCGGCTGGGCGGGCGGCGCGGCGGTCGACACCCTGCGGCTGGTCAACGCGGCCGAGAGCGCCAGCATCGGCTGGCTCTACCCGTGGCCGCCGAGCGGACCGGCCTCCGGCCTGGTCAACCGGCCCTACCTGGCCGCGATCGCCGGTACGCCGACCAGCGCGGCCTACGCGCCGTTCGACCGGGTGTACACCGCGTCCTACACGACGGTGCCAGCCCCGGGCGCGACTCTGGACCCGCGGGTCACCACTGAGCTGCGGGTACCGGCGCCGATGTTCGGCGCTGGCTACCAGCTCACCGTCACCGGAGCGGACGTGGTGGCCGGGGCCGGCTCGACCCTGGTCTGCCTGGCCGCCCAGCCGGGCGCCGCCCGGGTGACGGTGCGCCTGAGCGCGCTGGCCGCGGGCGTGGCGCCGACGGTCGCGGCGGCCGGTGCGACCTGCCCGCGCACGGCCCGGGCCGCCGGGTCCGCGCCACCGCGCCCCGCCGGGGCGCACCGGGCCGCCGACGGCGGCGGGAATGACGTCAGCGTCACCGAGGCGGTGCTCTTTCCGCTGTTGGGCGCGGGCGTGATGGCCCTGGTGCTCGGCCCGGTCGTGCTTCGGCGCCGGCGGCGGTCGCCGTGACCACTCCCGACCAGCCGGGCGAACCCGGTTCCGGCGGCCAGCGCCCGCGACGGCGGCCCCGGCACCGCCGGGCCCCGTCCAGCGGCCCGCCCCCGTCCGGCCCGCCCCCGTCCGGCCCGCTTCCGCCGGAGGCGGCACCGGATGTCCGACCACTGGACGAGACCGTGCCGCGTCCTGATGCGCGCTCCTCAGGCACACTCAAGGGGGTGAGCGCGCGGTACTTCTACGACACCGAGTTCATCGAGCGGTCCGATTCCGGGCACCACTGGCTGGATCTGGTCAGTATTGGCATAGTCGCCGAGGACGGCGAACGAGAATACTACGCGGTATCCACAGAATTCGCGCCGGAATACGCCGTGCCCTGGGTTCGTCACAATGTTCTCGACAAACTGCCCTCGCCGAGTGATCCGGCCTGGCGGTCACGGGAGCGTATCCGGGCCGACGTCCTGAAGTTCCTGACCGCCACCGGAAAGCCGGAGCTGTGGGCCTGGTACGCGGCCTATGACCATGTCGTCCTGTGTCAGCTTTTCGGTGTGATGACCGACCTTCCGCGCGCGCTGCCCCGATTCACCCGCGATCTGCGCCAGCTGTGGGAGGAGGCCGGCTCGCCGCCGTTGCCCAGCCCGCCGCCGGACGCCCACGACGCCCTCGCCGACGCCCGGCACAACCTGGCCCGCTGGCGGATCCTGGCCCCGCTGCGCGGTGTCGGGTCCCGATAGAAGCGGTCCTCGGTAGAACCGGTCCCCGGTCGGACCGGTTTCCGGCGGCGGGGGTCTTCGGCGGCACCGGCCATCGGCACGCCGCGGCCGCGCCGCCCGCCGCCGAGCATCCCTGGCCTGTCATCCCTGGCCTGTTCGGGCGGGACAAAAGTAGTGATACGCCCGGCCCTTCTGGCCTGTCGCGGTGATACATACGGACCGCTCCGCCACGCCTGTCGGGTTCATTTCACCTGTGCCCTCGCGGCCTTACTCTGGCAGCGCCGGCGAGGGCGTCGGCAACCAGATGTTCGGTTAACGAGGCGCTCGGTAACCAGCCGCTGGCGCGGTTCGGGTCACGAACTGCCCCGTAACCAACTGAAAGGAGCATGATCGTGCGAGTCGGCGTGCTCACCGGGGGCGGGGACTGCCCGGGGCTCAACGCGGTCATCCGGGCCGTGGTCCGCAAAGGTGTCGGTGTCTACGGCAATTCGTTCGTCGGGTTCCGGGACGGCTGGCGCGGCCCGCTCGAGGGCGCGACCGTCCCCCTCGACGTGGCGGCGGTGCGGGGCATCCTGCCTCGTGGCGGCACGATCCTCGGCTCGAGCCGGACCAACCCCTACCAGGCCGACGACGGCCCAACCCGGATCAAGGCGAACCTCGACGCGCTCGAGGTCGACGCGCTCATCGCGATCGGCGGCGAGGACACGCTGGGGGTCGCCGCCCGGCTGGCCGGCGAGGGGGTTCCGGTCGTCGGCGTCCCCAAGACGATCGACAACGACCTGTCGGCCACCGACTACACCTTCGGTTTCGACACGGCGGTCAACATCGCCACCGAGGCCATCGACCGCCTGCACACGACGGCCGAGAGCCACCACCGGGTGCTCATCGTCGAGGTGATGGGCCGCCACGCCGGCTGGATCGCCCTGCACAGCGGCATGGCCGGCGGCGCTAACGTCATCCTCATTCCCGAGCGGCCGTTCGACATCGACAAGGTCTGCGCCTTCGTCGAACATCGGTTCGCCACCCAGTATGCGCCGATCATCGTCGTCGCCGAGGGCGCGGTACCTCTCGCCGGGACGATGGCCGTCCGCGAGGGCGAGCTGGACGCGTTCGGCCACGTCCGCCTGCAGGGCATCAGCGGCCGCCTGGAGCAGGAGATCCGCGAGCGGACCGGCCACGAGTCGCGGGCGACGGTCCTCGGTCACGTCCAGCGAGGCGGGACGCCGACGGCCTTCGACCGCTGGCTGGCCACCCGGTTCGGCCTGCACGCGATCGACGCCGTCAACGACGGCGAGTTCGGGGCGATGGTCGCCCTGCACGGCACCCGGGTCGAGCTGGTCCCGATCGCCGAGGCCACCGCCGCGCTGAAGCTTGTCCCCGAGGAGCTCTACGCCGAGGCCGAGGTCTTCTTCGGCTGACCTGGTTCGGTTACTGGATCGCTGGGACGGCTGGACCACCCGGGGCGGTTTGACCGCTGGGGCGACTGGACCGCTGGACGACGCCCCGGGCGGCCGGCGGGCACGTACCCTGAGGACCGTGGAAGGTCTCGACATCTGGAGGTCGCTGCCGGCACGCCAGCAGCCGACCTGGCCCGACCCGGTGGAGCTGGCCGCCGCCTACGACACCCTGTCATCGCTGCCGCCGCTGGTCACCGCGCCGGAGGCCCGGCAGCTGACCGATCGGCTGGCGCAGGTCGCCCGGGGCGAGGCATTTCTGCTCTGGGGCGGCGACTGTGCCGAGACATTCGTCGCCAACACGGCCAACAGCATCCGTGACAAGGTCAAGACGCTCCTGCAGATGGCGGTCGTCCTGACCTACGGGGCGAGCGTGCCGGTGGTCAAGGTCGCCCGGATCGCCGGCCAGTACGCCAAGCCGCGCTCGGCCGACATCGAGGCCAGCACCGGCCTGCCGTCCTACCGGGGCGACGCGGTCAACGGCATTGAGCCCACCGCCGCGTCCCGGCGGCCCGACCCGCAACGTCTCGTGTCGGCGTACCACCACAGCGCGGCCGCGCTGAACCTGGTCCGGGCCTTCGCCACCGGCGGCTTCGCCGACCTGTCGAAGATCCACGAGTGGAACAAGGCGTTCGTGCGCGACTCGGCCGCGGGACGCCGCTACGAGGCGACCGCGACCGACATCGACCGGGCGCTGGCGTTCATGGCCGCCTGCGGCATCGATCTTGAACGCACCCCGACGCTGCACGGCGTCGAGCTCTACACCAGCCACGAGGCGCTGCTGCTCGACTACGAACGGGCCCTGACCCGGGTCGAGGACGCCACCGGCGAGATCTACGACCTGTCGTCCCACCTGCTCTGGATCGGCGAGCGCACCCGCGACCTCGACGGCGCCCACGTCGACTTCATGTCCCGCATCGGCAATCCCATCGCCTGCAAGGTCGGGCCCAAGGCCAGCCCGGACGACGTGGTCGCGCTGGCCCGCAAGCTCAACCCGGACAACATCCCGGGACGGCTCACGCTGATCACCCGAATGGGCTCGGGACGCATCCGGGAGGCACTCCCCGCGATCGTGGAGAAGGTCAACTCGGCCGGTCCGCCGGTCGTCTGGACCTGCGACCCGATGCACGGCAACACCCGGGACGTCGGTGGGATCAAGACCCGGCACTTCGACGACGTGCTCGACGAGGTTCTCGGTTTCTTCGAGGTGCACCGCTCGCTGGGGACGCACCCCGGCGGCGTGCACATCGAGCTGACTGGCGAGAACGTCACCGAGTGCCTCGGCGGCGGCGAGCGGATCGGTGAGGACGACCTCGGCGGCCGCTACGAGACCGCCTGCGACCCCCGGCTGAACACCAACCAGTCCCTCGAGCTGGCCTTCCTCGTCGCCGAGATGCTCCAGCGCGGCCACTGAACCGCGCGGCCACTGAACCCGCGCGCCCCAAGCCCTTGGCCGCTGGGCCGGCGGTCACGCGGGCGCGGTCAGGACGGCGCCGCGCGGCTCCGCCGTAGCCGGAGCAGCTGGCGGCGCTGGCGGAGCGCTGGTCGGGTCCGCGCTCGGCGCGGCCGGCGCGGTCGCGGTGCCCGTCCGCGCGGTGTCGCTTGGGCTGGGCGTCTCAGGCTCGGCCGGCGCCGGGGTCCCCGTCGCGCCCGGCGTGGGTGTGCTGGGAGAGTCCGTGGGCGTCGTCGGGGGCGTCGCCGGGGTGGTGGCCGGGGTGGTGGCCGGGGTGGTCACCGGGCCGTGGCTGGCCGGTGTTGGCCCGCCGCCGGGCGACGGACTGGGCGTCGCGCCGGGCGTAGCGGTCCAGACCGCCGTCAACGGGACCGCCGGCTTCGGGGCCGTCGCGGCCGGGACGCCCCCCGCGCCCACGAGCGGATCGTCGGCGGTGGACGGCGGGAGAGCAGGGTCCGGGGCCGTCGGGCCGAGCGCGGGCTGTGCGGCCGAGGCCTGACCGCCGCCGGTCGGGGGGCCGACGGGTGCGCCCCCGGGCCGCGGACCGCCCATCGGCGGCAACAGGCTCGGCGCCGGAGCCGCCCCGTTCGCGCCGGCCCCGGCGGTGGCCGCGCGCGGCGGGGCCGGCGCGGCCGGGGCGCCGCCCGCCGGCGGCGGCGCTGGCGCTGGTGCCGGCCGGGCGGGCACGGGCCCGGGCACCGACGCGGGCGCGGTGTCGCCGGGCCGGCCGCCCGGGGTCAGCACAGCGCTCGCGCCGGTGCCGCCAGGCACCGCGGTGAGCCGCGGCGGAATGCGCGCGGCCACGCTGTCCAGGTAGGCGAGCCCGCCGACGACCTCGGCCTGGGCCGGTCCGGGCCGCAACCCGGCGGCCAGCTGGGCCAGGTCGTGGCGCTGCCCGGCGGTGAACAGCTCCAGGCTGACCCGGGCCTCGTCGTCGCCGCCCAGGGCCCGCGCGATCAGTACCTGGCTGCCCAGGGCGGCCTGGGCCCGCCACTGCCGCATCAGGTCGCGGACCCGGACCGGGTCGGGCGCGGAGCCCTGGGTGGCGAGAGCCTGGACCTCGTCGAGACGGGCCCGCGCCCCGTCGAGCTGCGCGCGGGCCCAGGTGGTCGAGCGGGCGCTCAGCGCGACCGACAGACTGTCCGAACCGCCGCCGTGAGCGGCACCGAAGACGACGGCGACGATCACCGCGGCCGCGGCGACGGCGCCGACGAACGCCTGCCGGGCCGTCCGGGACCGCTGGGCCGGAATTCGGCGCACCGACGGGTCGGGGGCCGGGGCGGGCCCGACGGCGAGGACGACGCGCCGCAGCCGGGCGACGAACTCCGGGCGAGCTGGCGGGACCGCCAGCGCCGGCAACGCCTCCACCAGCGCGGCGAGCGCGGCCAGCTCGTCGTCTCCGCGCCGCCCGGCCGCCGCCGAAGCCGCCGCCGAAGCCGCGGGCGATGAAACCGGGAGCGCCGGAGCGTCGGCGGCGCGGCGGGACACCAGCCGCTCGAAACGCTCGGCCCGGCTCCGGCCATGCGGCGACCTCATGCCCGTCCCCCGTCCCGCTCGTGCTCAGCATCGACCGCTGCGCACCGACATGGTGACCTGTACCACCCGGTCGATGCACGCACATCCGGATGTCGGTCGCCGACCGGCCCTGACCAACCTGCCGTCCTCCGCGACCGAGGGCTCCGCCCATTCTCCCGCTCGCTTCGGGCGGGGGCCGCCGGATCCATCGCCGGCCGCACCAGGGCGGGTGGCCGGCCAGAAGCTCCTATAAGTGGGTCTTCAGGTGCACGGTTGATCCGCGCGCGACGTGGGTGCCGGCCGGCGGGTCGGTGCCGTTGACCTTGTTGCCGTGGAAGAAACCGACGTCGGGATTGAGCCCGGCGCCCTGGAGGATCCGCATCGCGTCGTCCAGGGACTTGCCCTTGACGTTGGGCACGACGACGATCTGGCCGCTCCCGTCACCCGGGTCGCCGCCGATCGAGACCGACAGCGTCACCTTCGAGCCGAACGGGACAGCCTGTCCGACCCCCGGCGCCGCCTGGAACACCTGCCCGGCGTCGACCCCAGGCATGATCTCGTCGTCCTCGACGGCCGTCAGGCCCAGGCGGGCCAGGATCGAGCTCGCGCTGGCGAAGTCCGTCCCGAGGACCGTCGGCGGTATCTGGACCATGTTCGGGCCGGTGCTCAGGAAGAGGGTGACCGCCGAGCCCGGCGCCACCTTCGACCCGACGGCCGGGTCGGTGCGGATGGCCAGCCCGGCGTTCATGGTGTTGTCATTGATCTTCTGGGGTGGCTCGCGGACGCTGATCCTGGCTTGGGTCAGCGCGGCCCGGGCATCGGACTCCGACAGGCCGGCCACGCTCGGCACCACGACGGCGGCCGGCCCCAGGCTCACGGTCAGGCGCACCGTGGAGCCGTGGGCGACCCGCGCTCCCGACTCCGGCTCCTGGCTGATGACCTCGCCGGCCGGGACGACGGGGGAGTTGATCGCGGCCGCGTAGGTAGCGGTCAGCCCCGCCTGGCCCAGCATCTGCTCGGCGGCCGTCTTCGACGTCTTGACCAGCGGCGGGACGCCGACCTTGCCGTCGCCTCCGCCGGCCAGCAGGGCCACGGTCAGGACGATGAGAGCGAGCGCGAGCAGCGCGCCGCCGGCCAGCAGCGGCCCCCGGCGGGAGCGCGGCCGGCCACCACCCGGGTAGAAGTCGTCGTCGTCCGGCCGCGAGCCGCCGCCCGACCCGCCCGAGTAGAGCGTTGTCGACCGGGGCGGCTCGGCGCCCGGCCGGTAGCCACTGGACGCCGCCCACCGGGAGTAACCGGCATAGCTGTCCTCGTCGTGACCCCGGCTGGTCGGCAGGTAGGGCAGGATCAGGCGCAGCTCGGCCAGCATCGCGGCGCCGTCGTTCGGCCGCGCGCCCGGGTCACGCGCGGTCGAGCGGACGACGAAGGCGTCCAGGGCCGGCGGGATGCCGCCGACCAGCGTGGACGGGGCCGGCACGTCGCCGTGCACCGACTGGTAGGCCACCGACATCGGGTTCTCACCGGTGTGCGGCGGCTTCCCGGTCAGCATCTCGAACAGGACGACCCCGGCGGCGTAGACGTCGCTGCGGGTGTCGGCCCGCCCGTCGCTGACCTGCTCCGGCGCCAGGTAGCCGACCGTGCCCATCACCGTGCCGCTGGTCGTGGCCTGGGTGGGCTGGGTGACCGGGCGGGCCAGCCCGAAGTCGGCCACCTTCACCCGGCCGTCGGTCCCGATGAGGATGTTCTCCGGCTTGATGTCACGGTGGATGATGCCGGCGGCGTGGGCGGCGGCCAGCGCGTCGAGCATCTGCTCGATCACGTCGACGGCGGCGCCGACCTCCAGCGCGCCGGAAGTCCCGATGACCTGGCGCAGCGTGTGCCCGCGCACCAGCTCCATCACCAGGTAGATCACCGGCCCGTGGGCGGTGTTCTCCTGCCCCTGGTCCAGCACGGAGACGGCATGGGGGGAGTTCAGCCGGGCGGCCGCGTTGGCCTCCCGGTGGAATCGGCGCACGAACTCCTGATCGTGCGCGAAGGCGGGGTGCATCACCTTCAGCGCGACGAGCCGGTCAAGCCGGTTGTCGTGCGCGACATAGACGGTTGCCATACCGCCGACAGCGATGCGTTCCTGAGCGGTGTAGCGTCCGTCGAGCAGCCGGCCAATCAGGTGATCGGCGACAGTCGCGTCCACACATGAAGCTTACGAGCACCTGTCCTCCCGTTGGGAGACAGGTTGACCAACGTGCCCGCGCGTCGGGTTGACGAGCGCCTCTTGACGGCCCGGTCGGGCCGTGCCTGGCCGCCTCCGCCTCCGGCGGCCCCGTTACCGGAAACCGCTCGCTCCGATGGGCCGGTCTGTACAGTGATGGTCTCTGAACCGGGGAGCCCGCGGCGGCGGGCTGAGAGGCTGGCGCGACCCGCTGGCGACCCGCTCACCCGATCGCGGTAATGCGCGCGTGGGGAGGTCCGAGGATGACCGTGGACGCACACGGGCCGGCCGGAACCGGTGGCCGGCCCGGGAACGGCCGGCCCGGCGACAGCGGGGCCGGCGACAGCCGGGCCGGGAGCAGCGGGGCCGGGAGCAGCGGGGCCGGGAACGGTGGGGCTGGTGACTCGGGCCGCGACGACCTGTGGATCGCCGGCCAGGCCTTCGCCAGCCGCCTGCTCGTCGGCACCGGCAAGTTCGCCAGCCACGAGATCATGCACGACAGTCTGCTCGCCTCCGGGGCCGAGATCGTCACCGTCGCGCTGCGCCGGGTCGACCTGGGCCGCCTCGGCGAGGCCGGCGGCGGCCCGAACAGCGGCCGGGACATCGTCGAGTTCATCCCGCCCGGGCTGACTCTGCTGCCCAACACCTCCGGAGCGGTGGACGCGGCCGAGGCCCACCGGCTGGCGCGCCTGGGCCGGGTGGCCACCGGAACGCCGCTGGTCAAGCTGGAGGTCACCCCCGACCCGCGCACCCTCGCGCCCGACCCGGTCGAGACGCTGCGGGCGGCCGAGCTGCTGGTGGCCGACGGGTTCACCGTCCTGCCGTACTGCTCGGCCGACCCGGTGCTGGCCCGCCGTCTCCAGGAGGCCGGCTGCGCGACCGTCATGCCGCTGGGCAGCTGGATCGGCTCCAATCGCGGCCTGCGCACCCGGGACGCGCTGGAGGCGATCATCGACGCCGCCGAGGTCCCGGTCGTCGTGGACGCCGGCCTCGGGGTGCCCTCGGACGCGGCCGAGGCCATGGAGATCGGGGCCGACGCCGTCCTGGTCAACACGGCCATCGCCGTCGCTGCCGACCCGGTCGCGATGGCGCGGGCGTTCGCCCTGGCCACCAGGGCGGGACGGTTGGGCTACCTGGCCGGCCGAGGGACGGTCGGGCCGGCCACCCAGGCCAGCGCCTCCTCGCCGCTCACCGGTTTCCTGGCCGACCTGACGCCGCCGCCGACGACGCCGCCGCCGCCGCCGGCGCCGCAGCCGCCGGCGTCAGGCGAGCCGGCCGCGCCCGGCGGGCGCGCGGGGACCGGCCGGTGAGCAGCCCGCCGGGCGCGTTCGCCCGGGAGCTCGCCGCGCTCGACCTGCCCGCGCTGGCCCGCCGGGCGGCCCACGCGAGCCCGGCGGACGTGGCCGGCGCGCTGTCCCGCCTCGGCGCCGACGCCGCCGCCGGCCCGACCGGCCGGGCCCGCCCGTCCCGGCGTGGCCCCGGCGGCACCCAGGCCGACCTGGCCGACCTGGCCGCCCTGCTCTCCCCGGCCGCGCTCGGGCGGCTGGAGGAGATCGCGACGGCGGCTCGCGCCCTCACGCTGCGGCGTTTCGGCCGGGCCGTCCGCCTGTTCGCCCCGCTGTACGTGTCGAACGCCTGCCTGTCCTCCTGCACCTACTGCGGGTTCGCCAAGGGCCTGGCCGTCACCCGGCGCACGTTAAGCGTCGACGAGGCCGAGGCCGAGGCCCGGCTGCTGGCCGAGCGGGGGTTCCGCCACCTGCTGCTGGTCGCCGGCGAGCACCGGATCGAGGTGTCGGCCGACTATCTGGTCGAGGTGGTCACCCGCCTGCGCCCGCTCTTCCCGTCGCTGTCGATCGAGACCCAGACCTGGTCGGACGACACCTACGCCCGCCTGGTGGCGGCCGGGCTGGAGGGTGTCGTCCACTACCAGGAGACCTACGACCGGGCCCGCTACGCCGAGGTCCATGTGGCCGGCTGGAAACGTGACTACGACCGGCGGCTGTCGTCGTTCGAGCGGGCGGCGGCGGCCGGCGCGCGGCGCCTGGGCATGGGCGCGCTGCTCGGGCTGGCCGCCGACTGGCGAGCCGACGTCCTCGCCCTGGCCGCGCACGCCGAGTTCGGCGCCCGCCGGTTCTGGGGGACGGAGATCTCGCTGTCCCTGCCGCGCATCCGGCCCAGCGCGAGCGGGTTCCCGCCGCTGGTCGAGGTCAGTGATGCCGAGTTCGTGCTGGCCCACGCCGCCCTGCGGCTGTTCGCGCCGGACGCCGGCCTGTCGCTGTCCACCCGGGAACCGGCGCCGCTGCGCGACGGCCTGGCCCGGATCGCCGTCACCATGATGAGCGCGGGCTCATCGACCGAACCGGGCGGCTACTCGGCACCCGGCGAAGCGCAGGAGCAGTTCGCCACAGCCGACGAGCGGGAGCCGGCCGAGGTCGCGGCGATGCTCGTCGCCGCCGGCTACGAACCGGTGTGGCGGGACGCGTTTCCCCTTGTCGAGGGGTAGCGCCCGCGGGCCGCGGAGCGCCCCCGCGGGTTACGGCCTTGTCGTTCGTCGCGGCGCGTCGACGGCCCTTCACGCTAGCCTGCGGGGGTGAGTGGATTCTTCCGTCCGGAGAAGATCGTGGTGGTTGGCGCGGGCATGGCTGGCGCCTGGACAGCGGAGCACCTGCGCCGCGCCGGCTACACCGGTGAGCTGACGCTGGTCGGAGCCGAGCCGCACGCGCCGTATGACCGGCCGCCGCTGTCCAAGGCCGTCCTGGAGGGCCGGACCGACAGCACCACGCTCAAGCAGCTCGAGCTCTCCGGCGTCGAGACCCGCTACGGCGCGCGGGCGACCGGCCTGCGCCCGGGCACCCTGGAGACGACCGACGGCCCGATCGCCTTCGACGCCGTCGCCCTCGCGACCGGCGCCGTGCCCATCCGGCTGCCGGGCTCCGAGCACGCCCGGGTGCTGCGGACCATCGACGACGCCCGGTCGCTGCGGGAGCGCCTGCGCCCGGGCTCCCGCCTGGCGATCGTCGGCGCGGGCTGGATCGGCGCCGAAGTCGCTACCGCGGCCCGCAAGCGCGGCGTCGAGGTGATCGTCGTCGAGGCGGCGGCCGCGCCGCTCGCGGCGGCGCTCGGCCCGGACGTCGGCCGGCTGTTCGTGCCCTGGTACGCCGAGGCCGGGGTCGAGCTGCGCCTCGACAGCCCGGTCCAGGAGGTGGTCCCGGGCGGACTGGTGCTGGCCGACGGCGAGCGGATCAGTGCCGACGAGGTCGTCGTCGGCGTGGGTGTCCGTCCCGACCTGGCCTGGCTGGAGGGCTCCGGTGTCGGTTACGAGCGGGGCGTTCTCACCGACGAGCACATGGCGGTGACCTGGCCCGAGGCGACCGCGGCCGGCATCGGCGCCGTCGCGGTCGGGGACTGCGCCGCCTGGTGGTCGCGTCGCTACGGTGCGCGGCTGCTCGTCGAGCACTGGGACTCGGCCCAGCAGGCACCCGAGGTGGCCGCGGCCACCCTGCTCGGCCTCACCGGCGAGGACGGCCCGGCTGTCTACGACCCGGTGCCATACTTCTGGTCCGACCAGTTCGGCCGCATGATCCAGTACGCCGGGCACCGGGCCGCCGCGGTCGAGGTGGTCTACCGGGGCGACGTGACCCAGCCCAAGGGCTGGTCGGTCGGCTGGGTCGACGCCGCCGGCCGCATCGTCGCGATCATGGCGGTCGGCCGGCCGGTGGACGTCGTGCGCGGGCGCAAGTTGCTCGTGGCCGGCGTCCCGATCGACGCCGAGCGGTTCGCCGACCCGTCGTTCGCGCTCACCATGCCGGTCGCGAGCTGAGCCATCCGTCACTGGTCTGTGGCTTTCGTTCGGTACAGGCGCGCGCCGCTTCAGGCAAGATCATGAGTCGCCTCGGTTACCGCCGCGGCGGATCTGTCAATATTCGCGGCCCGTTGTAGTGGATTGGCGCTTTGGCCGCTAGAGTGCGGCACCGTGCCCCGCATACACCTGGTGTCCAACCTGCCCGGTGCCACCGCGCTTGGTGACCACCTGCGGGGAGCCGGCCTGCCGCCCACGACCGCCCGCTCGGCCGACGCGCTGCTCGTCCTGATCGACCGTCCCCTGGACAACGTCGAACAGGACCTGCTCGATCGGGCTCGCCAGTCCGTCCCGGTGCTGCTGGCCGGGCCGACGATGCGCTCGCTGCCGGCCGACAGCCCGCTGGTCGAGGCCTCCGGCGTGGTCCCGGGGCGGGTGACGCCGGTCCACGAGCTGCGGGTGACCGCGGGCCCGCGCGGCGCGCGGATGGCCGCCCGCCTCGGCGACTTCCGCCCGGTGGACGCCTGGGTCATCCCGGACAAGGTCGCCGACGACGTCGAGCAGCTGCTGATGGTCCGCCACGAGCTGGTCGACCATCCCGTCTGTACCTGGCGGCCGTCGACCAACATGGGCATGCTCACACTCGGTTCGGGTCCCACCACCCTGGCCGACCCGGCCTACCACCGGCTGATCGGCCGTTGGCTGCGCCACGCCCTCGGGCTGGTCGACGCCCCGCCGGTCCGCGTCGGCCTGCTGGGGACCAGCGAGGCGGGCGCGATGCACCACGCCGCGATCGACGCGACCGAGGGCCTGGAGCTGACGGCGATCTGTGACGGCGGGGGAGCGCGCCAGCCGATGCGCGGCGTCGACCGGGCGGTCGCCCGGCTGGCCACCCCGTCCGAACTGATCTCCAGCGACTCGCTCGACCTCGTGTTCATCTCCACCCCGACCCACACCCACGTCGAGTGGGCCAGCCGCGCGCTGGAGGCGGGCAAGCACGTCGTCGTCGAGCAGCCGTTCTGCCTGAGCGCGGCCGACGCCGACACGCTGGCCGCCCTGGCCGACTCCCGCGACCTGCTGCTGGCTGTGCACTCCGACCAGCGCGACGACCCCGGCTACCGGGCGTTGCGGGACGCCGTGCGGGCCGGCTCGGTCGGGGACGTCTTCTGGTTCGAGACCTTCCAGGGCTCCCACCATCGGCCGCTGGGCTCCTGGCACGACGACGAGCGCATCAGCGGCGGGCTCGTCTACGACCGGGCGTTCACCGACCTCGACTGGGTCCTCGACCTCCTGCGGACGGACGTCGAATGGGTCTCGGCCACCACCCAGAAGCGGGTCTGGCACCACGTCAGCAACGCCGACCACGCCCGGGTCCTGGTCCATTTCGCGGACGGGGCGCAGGCCCAGGTGACGGTGTCCGACATCGCCGCCGCGCCGGCGCCCCGGCTGCGGCTGCTGGGCACGACCGGCGCGCTGGTCAGCGACCTGCCCGAGACGGCGCCGAGCGCGGCCCGACGGTCCGGCCGGCACGCCGAGCTGCCGGGCGGCCGTGTCCCGGCGCCGGTCAGCCTGCTGCGGGCCAACGGGGACCGGACCCAGCTGTGCCTGCCGCCGCCGACTCCACCGGTCTTCCATCGGGAGGTCGCCGACCGGTTGACCTCCGGGTGGCCGATGAGCTATCCGGTCTCCTCCGCCCGGCGGGTCGTCGCCGTCATGGAGGCGGCGCGGGCGTCGGCCGCCGACGGCGGGACACCGGTGCCGCCCGCGGCCTGACGGAACCCGGGCCTGACGGAACTCGGGCCTGACCGAACTCGGGCCTGACCGAACCCGGCCGTGTGACCGAGCCGCGCGTCAGAGGGCGGCGAAGCGGGACCGGCCGCGGCCGGCTCTCGGCGTCCGGCGCGGTTTGCGGTTTACTTTCGACCATGGAATGGCTGGCTCTCCCCGATGTCGCCGACCGGATGGGTGTTCCGGTGACCCGGGTTCGTCAGATGGTGCGCGAAGGCAAGCTCCTGGCCACCCGCCAGGACGGCGTCCTGCGCATCCCCGCCGAGTTCATCCAGGGCAGTGAGCCGCTCAAGGGGCTGGCCGGGCTGCTGACGGTGCTCAGCGACGCCGGGTACTCCGACGACGAGGCCCTGCGCTGGCTGTTCGCCGAGGACCCGACGCTGCCCGGGACGCCGGTGCGGGCGCTGGCGGAGAACCGGGGCCGCGAGGTCAAGCGCCGCGCGCAGGCTCTCGGTTTCTGACCCGGTCGCGAGTTTCCGACCTGGCTCCAGTCGGCCCGAGGCGGCGGTACTGTCGCGGGTATGGCCGAACCGACGTCTGTCCCGGGACCGATGTCCGTGTCGGAATCAGCGCCTGTGTCGGAGCCGGCTTCTGCCTACGCCTCGGGGCCCGGGCGAGAAGCGGGCTCCGGCGCGGACGCCGCCGTGGTCGTGAATGGAGCCCCGCGCGCCGTGCCCGACGGGACGGCGCTGCCGGCGCTGCTGGAGGAGCTGGGCCTGCGGGTCGGGACCGTCGTGGTCGAGCACAACGGGGTCGCCCTCACCCGCGCCGAGGCCGGCGCGGCCGTCCTGCGGGGCGGCGACACACTGGAGATCGTCCGTGCCGTCGCCGGCGGCTGAACGGGTGGCCGGCGCCGCTGGCGGGGTCCGCCGGGAGGCTGCGCTGGCTCGACTGGCCGACGCGCGGCTCTACCTGTGCACGCCGCGCCGGCCGGCGTTCGCCGCGTTCCTCGCCTCGGTCGTGGCCCAGGCCCCGGCGGCGGACGCGTCCCCGTGCACGGCGCCGGGAGTGCCAGGGGTGGACATCGTCCAGCTGCGGGAGAAGGGCCTGGACTGGTCGGCCGAGGCCGCCGCGCTGGCCGAGGCGCGCGAGGTTCTCGCAGCGTCCGGCGCGCTGGTCAGCGCCAACGACCGGGCCGATCTCGCCGCCCTGACCGGGGTCGACATCCTGCACGGCGGTCAGGACGACATCCCGCCCGCGCTGGCCCGCCGGATCGTCGGGCCGGACGTGCTGATCGGCCGCTCCACCCACGATCCCGACCAGCTGGCCGACGCCATCGACGACCCCGACGTCGACTACTTCTGCGTCGGGCCGGTGTGGCCGACCCCGACCAAGCAGGGCCGGCCCGGCGTCGGCCTGGACCTGCCGCGGCTCGCCGCCCGGCTGGCGCCGCCGTTCACCGAGGGCGCCAAGCCGTGGTTCGTCACCGGCGGCGTGGACGCGAGCACGCTGGACGCGGTGCTGGAGACCGGCGCCCGGCGGGTCGTCGTCGTGCGTGCGATCACCGAGGCCGAAGCGCCGGACCTGGCGGCGAACGCCCTGGCGGCGCGCCTGCGCGCGCTGTGAGCGGCGTGCTGAACGGCGTGGCGAGCGGCGTGGTGAGCGGCGTGGTGAGCGGCGTGGTGAGCGTCCGCCAGGCCCGACGCTGAGCGGATGGAGCATCTGGTCTACCTCGGCCTGCTCGCGGCGTGCCTGCTCGGTACGGCACCGCTGGAGGTCCTGCTCGGCACGCGCGTCTACGCCCGCTGGCGTCGCCTCGGGCTGACCCTGCTGTGCGTGGCGCCGGTGTTCGTCGCCTGGGACCTCTACGCGATCCACGCCGGCCAGTGGACGTTCGACCCGGCCCGGATCGTCTACGCCCGCCTGCCCGGTGGGCTTCCGCTCGAGGAACTGCTGTTCTTCCTGGTCGTCCCGGTGTGCGCGGTGCTCACCCTCGAGGCGGTGCGGGCGGTACGCGGCTGGCCCGTCGGCGACGAGTCGCCGGGCCGGGACGGGTCGCCAGCCGGGACAGAGCCGGCCGGGACGGCATCGGTCGGGACGGCATCGGTCGGAGTCGAGAGGGCCGGGGACGAACCGGTTGGCGGCGACGACGGGGAGACCCCGTGAGTTACACGGCGCTGGCGGTGCTCGCGGTCCTGCTCAGCGCCGGCCTCGACCTGGTCGTGCTGCGCACGCGGCTGCTCCGCCGGCGCGCGTTCTGGGTCTCCTACGCGATCATCGTCGCGGCCCAGCTGCTGATGAACGGCGTTCTCACCGGCCTGCGGATCGTCCGCTACGCGCCGGCGGCGATCCTCGGCCCGCGGCTGGCCTACGCCCCGGTCGAGGACCTGCTGTTCGGTTTCGCCCTCGTCCTGCAGACCCTCGCCTGGTGGGTCTGGTGGGGACGGGTGAGCCGCCCCAGGGGCGGTCAGGCGGCGCGGCCACCGGCCCGGCGCGCGGCGCGAGCCCGGGCGAACGCCGGTCCGGCCACCGCCAGCCGCCGGGACAGACCAACCGACACCCGTCGGTCGAGAACCTGGTAGTCGGCCCGTTCGATCTCGTCCAGGATGCCGCCGTAGAGCACGAACGCGGTGCGGATGCAGTCCCGCGAGGTCGGGTGCAGCAGCCGGATGCCGGGCCAGGCTGAGCGGAAGATCTCCCGGCAGCGGCCGATCTCGTGACGCAGCAGGCGTCGAACGGGCCCGTCGACGACCCCGGTGGCCAGCTGCTCCCGGGTCACCCCGAACAGGCGCAGGGACTCCATGGGCAGGTAGACGCGGCCCCGGCGCAGGTCCTCCCCGACGTCGCGCAGGAAGTTGGCCAGTTGGAAGGCCGTGCCGAGGTCACGCGCGTAGTCGGCGGCTACCGGCGCGGACGGCTCGAGGATCGGCAGCATCTGCAGGCCGATGACGGCCGCCGACCCGTGGATGTAGATCATCAGGTCGTCCCAGGTCTCGTAGCCTGTGATGGTGAGGTCCATCGCCATGGAGCGCAGGAAGGCCTCGACGTGCTCGACCGGGATCGCCCAGCGGCGCATCGTGTCGATCATCGCCGGCAGCACCGAGGCGCCGTCGGCGTCGACCGGCCCCGCTTCGACCGGGCGGACGTCGACCGGGCTGGCGTCGACCGGGCTGGCCGCACTGGCGGGCTCGCCGCGCAGCACCGGGAGGATGTCCCCGCTCCACGTGCGCAGCCAGTCCGCCTTCCGCTCCGGGCTCAGGGTCGAGGACAGGTCGTCGACGATCTCGTCCGCGTAGCGGGCGAAGCCGTACAGCGCGTGCACGTAGGGCCGCTTCCAGGCCGGCAGCAGCATCGTGGCCAGGAAGTACGTCCGCCCATGGTGGGCGTTGAGCCGGCGGCAGGCCTGGTAGGACCGTCGCAGCGCGGGCTCGGTGATGCCCGCCGCGGCCAGCTCCGTCCGGTCGCTCATGCCTGGTTGCTCATGCCGGGCGGCTCACGGCAGCCGGGAGGAGAACGCGAGCGAGCTGGCCGCCGCCGTCAGCCCGAGGATCAGGGCCAGCCCGAGGAACCAGGTCGTGATCTCGTGGTACTCGGTGCGGTAACCGATCGAGCTGCCCAGGTCCTTGTAGACGGAGCGCAGCTCGTCCCCGGTGGTGGCCCGGTGGTAGGAACCGCTGGTCACGTCGGCCAGATCCTTGAGCGCCTCCTCGTTCACCGGGACGGGGACCTCCTGGCCGCCGACGTCCAGCGTGCCGCCGGGAGTGCCGTAGGCGATGGTGTCCACCGGCACATGGGCGTTCTTGGCCGCCGCCGCTGCCTGGGAGTTCGGCCGGCCCCGGGTCGTCTCCCCGTCGGAGAGCAGGACGATCGCGGCCGGCGGCGGCGACTGGGTGCCGGTGAACCGCTGCCCGAAGTCGTTGATCGCCTGCAGGCTGGAGAAGATCCCTTCCCCGATCGCGGTCGCCGGCCCGAGCTGCAGCCCCTCGATGCCGGAGCGGATCGCGTCACGGTCGGTGGTCGGGCCGACCAGGACTGCCGCCGAGCCGGAGAACGAGACCAGGCCCAGGTTGATCCGCGGCGGGAGCTGCTCGACGAACGCCTCGGCGCCCTTCTTGGCCGCCTCCAGCCGGTTCGGTTCGATGTCGGTGGCGGCCATCGAGTTCGACACGTCGATCGCCAGCATGATCGTCGCCCGCTCGCGGGGTACCCGCTCGGCCCGGGCCGGGCGGGCCAGCGCGAAGACCATCCCGGTCAGCGTGCACAGCAGCAGGAAGGCCGGGACGTGCCGGCGCCACCACTGGGGCCGGTTGGGCAGCACCGAGGACAGCAGGGGCGCCGAAGCGAACCGGGCGGCGTAGCGCGGCCGCCGCAGCGCGCGGACCACGTAGGCCACCAGCAGGAGACCGACCGCTGTCAGCAGCCACAGCCAGTGGGCGGCGATGAAGGTCACCGCGCCGGCTCCCAGGCCATCCCGGCCGGGGTGCCCGTGGGTCGGGTCCCAGCGGCGGGTCGGGTTCCAGCGGCCGATCGGGTTCCGGCCTTCGGCTGGGTGCCGCCCGGCCGGCCGCCCCGCCCGGCGACCCGGCCCCGGCGGGAGGCGGCCGCGAACGAGACGAACGCGTCCAGCCAGTCTCCATCGGTCCGCAGGGTCAGATGGCTCGCGCCGGAGGCGCGGATGCCCTCGGCGACGGCGGCGCGATGCTGCGCGGCGGCGGTCTCGTACCGTGCGCGCCACCGGCGGGACGACGTCGGCAGCTCGAGCAGCTCGCCCGTCTCCGGCACGCGGACCGGGAGCAGACCGACGTCCGGCATCCGCTCGTCCACCGGGTCGATGATCTCCACGGCCAGCAGCTGCTGGCGCAGACCCAGCGCCCGCAGTGCGGGCGCCCAGCCACCGGGCTCGGTCAGGAAGTCGGAGACGACCACGAACACGCCGCGCCGCTTCGGCGGTGCCTGCACAGCCTCGATGGCCCGGGCCAGGTCGGTGATCCGCTCCGGGCCGCGCCGGCGCCGCGAAGCTCGGCGATCCCCGTTCCGGCGCCCGAGCAGCCCCGCGACGCCCCGCCGGTCCGCCGGCTCGGTGCCGGGGGCGGCTGGGCCGCCGGCGGCCGCCGGCCTGGTCCAGGGGGTCGGGGACGAGTGCTCGGCCGGCCGTCCGGCCGGGGCGGCATCCAGGCCGAGGAGGTCCCGGAGACTGGGCCCGCGCTCCAGGAGCGGCCCGTCCGCCACCGTCGCGGACAGGTCGCGTACCAGGTCCCACAGGGCGTCCCGGCCGGATCGGGCCGCCACGGTGTGCAGGCCGGTGTCGGTGAGAACGGCAGCGCCGGTCCGGTTCCCGGTCCGCGCGGTGAGGAACCCGATCGCCGCGACGGCGGCCACCGCCAGGTCGCGCTTGCGGTATGTAGCCGTCCCGAAGTCCATGCTCGAGCTGAGGTCGACCAGCACCCACGTCTCCAGCTCCCGGTCGGCGACCAGGTCGTGGACGTGCGGGACCGTCGTGCGGGCGGTGACCGCCCAGTCCATCAGCCGGACGTCGTCGCCCGGCGCGTACTCGCGGCTCTCGGCCATCTCGGTGCCCGGCCCGTTGAGCAGGCCTAGATGATCACCGAGCATCAGCCCGTCGAGCTTGCGGGTGATGGTCAGCTCGAGGCGCCGCAGCGCCCGCTCGGCGGCCGAGTCGGCCGGACCGCGCCGGGCCGCCCGGCCGGGTCTTCCCCCGGTGGACTCCTCGGCCCGCGTGCCCGCCCGTCTCACCGGCGGTTCTCGTCTTCGTACTCGGGGAATCCGGACTCGTCCGGGTGCCAGTGCCCGCTGGCGTCGTCGGCGTACTCCTCCGCCGGCACGGGCAGCGGCGGCCGGGGCGCGACGGGCGCCGCCCGCACCGGGGTGATCCGCGGCGGCTGGGTCATCTCCAGGATGCGGGTCACGACGTGGTCGGCGCTCAGACCGTCGGCCAGCGCCTTGTAGGACAGGACGAGCCGGTGCGGCAGGACGTCCGGCGCCACCGACGCGACGTCGTCGGGCACGACGTAGTCGCGGCCGCGGACCAGGGCCAGTGCCCGCGCGGCCGAGATCAGGCCCAGCGTGCCGCGGGGGGAGGCGCCGTACTCCAGCGCCTCGGTCAGCTCCGGCATCCCGTGGGCGGCCGGGTCGCGGGTGGCCAGGACGAGGCGGACGGCGTAGTCGGAGATGTGGTCGTGCAAGAACACGTCGTCGGCCTGTTCCTGCAGCTGGCGCAGGATCTCGGTGTCGAGAACCTGGCGCGGCACCGGCGGGCGCACGCCCATCCGGCGCACGATCCGGCGCTCCTCGCCCGGCGTCGGGTAGGGCACGATGACCCGCATGAGGAACCGGTCGCGCTGGGCTTCCGGCAGCGGGTAGACGCCTTCGGACTCGATCGGGTTCTGAGTGGCCATGACGACGAACGGCAGCGGCAGGCGGTGGGACGTCCCGCCGATGGAGATCTGGCGTTCGGCCATGACCTCCAGCAGGGCCGACTGCACCTTCGTCGGGCCGCGGTTGATCTCGTCGGCCAGGACGAAGTTGGCGAAGACCGGGCCGAGTTCGGTCAGGAATTCGCCGAGCTGGACCAGGATCCTGCCCCCGACGATGTCGGAGACGACCATGTCCCGGGTGAACTGGATGCGCTTGAAGGTGCCGCCCACCACGGTCGCCAGCGTCTGAACGGCCAGCGTCTTGGCCACGCCGGGCACGCCCTCGAGCAGGCAGTGACCCCGGGCCAGCAGCGCGACGACCATCCGCTCGACCATGTGGTCCTGGCCGACGATGACCTTGCGGACCTCGCGCAGGACGTCCTCGAGGCGGGCCTGGCCCTCCTCGAGGGAGATGGCCCGAGCTCGCCGGTCGGCCTGGGGAGTGGTGGGCGCGTTCGCGATGGAGGGCTCGATGTGCCCGGCGGCGTCGGCGCGTGCGTCGTTCGCGTCGGTGTGGACGGCGTCGGTGTAGACGGCGCCGGGGTCGCTGGGGGCCGCTTCGTCAGCCGACAGCTCGTCGGCGTCGTCGAGCTGATGGTGCTCGCCGGTATCGGGGTGAGGTGCGTGCCACGGCGTCCGCTGGTGTGTCGAGCTCTCGCTCGCCGGTGTTGACGTCGGGGCCTCGTCGCCCGCGGCATCGAGCGGTCCGGTCCATGGCGCGCCGGTCTGCTCGGGATCGGTCATGCCTCCAGTCTCTCAGCCGAAGGGTGTTGTGGAGACCTCAATGGAGGGGACGCTCACGCCGATTGGCCAGGCCCGGGTGTCCGTCGGGGGATTGCCGGGCGGGCCCGGGACCGGTAGGAGCGGTCGGGTCCGGTCACCCGGAGCGCGGCCAGCCGGCCGGAGATGAGCACCATCGGTACCCCGACGCCCGGCCTGGTTCCGCTTCCGGCGAACACCACGTTCTCCAGCCCCGGGACCATGTCACCTGGCCGGAACGGGCCCGTCTGGGCGAAGGTGTGGGCGGCGGCGAAGGGCGTCCCGGCGGCCATCCCGCGCGCCTTCCAGTCGGCCGGGGTGACCGTCGTCTCCACCTCGATCCCGGCGGCGAAGCCGGCATGGGCGTCCCGGTAGCCCCGCGCGTCGAGCGCGGCGACGGCCTCGTCCCGGTAGCGGGGGCCGATGACGGACCAGTCGAGCGGGGCGGACAGGTTCGGCGTCGGGAACAGCGTGTAGTAGCTGTGCGCCCCGGGCGGGGCCGCGGTGGGATCCGTCACGGCCGGGTCGGTCACCAGGAACGACGGGTCGGTCATCAGCGCGCCGCGCTCGACCAGTTCGGCGAAGGTCCGCTCCCAGGCCTCGCCGAAGTGGATGGTGTGGTGGGCTCCGGTTGGGTTCGGGGCTCGTGAGCCGGCCAGCAGCAGGAAGCATGACGGCGAATAGCGCAGGCGGCGCAGGCGGCGCGGGGCGAACTCCCCGGGGAGCAGGTCGCGGTAGGCGGTGGGCAGGTCCGGGTTGAGGATCACCACGTCGGCCGGCACGCGCTCGCCGGTGCTGGTCCGGACGGCGACGGCCCGCCCGGCCTTCGTCTCGACCGCGCTGGCGGTCGTCCCGTAGCGGAAGGTGACCCCGTGCTTGGCCGCGGCGGCGGCCATCGCGCTCGGCACGGCGTGCATCCCGCCGATCGGGTAGTAGACCCCGGCGACCGAGTCCATATAGGCGATCACCGCGTAGACGGCCAGCGCCTGGCTGGGCGCGAGGCCGGCGTAGAGGGCCTGGAAGGTGAACAGCCTGCGGGTGCGCGGGTCCTTGAGATAGCGCCCGACGGCGGGGTCGAGCCGGCGGAACGCGCCCAGCGCGGCCAGCCGGGCCAGCGCGGGGCGCATCATCGCCAGCGGCGAGTCGACCGGCGCGTCGATGAAGTGGGTGATCTCGGCCCGGTAGAGCTCGCTGACCCAGCTTACGAATCGCAGGTAGCCGGCGGCCTCCGCCGGTCCGCAGAGATCTTCGATGCCCTGGGCGGTCGCCTCGGCGTCGGCTCGCACGTCCAGGGAGCTGCCGTCGGCGAAGACCGCCCGGTAGGCCGGGTCGAGGCGGTGCAGCGTAAGCCAGTCGCCCAGCTTCTCCCCGACGGCGGCCAGCGCGTCCTCGATCAGCTCGGGCATGGTCAGCACGGTCGGACCGGTGTCGAACCGGTAGCCGCCGAGCTCGAGGAGGCCGGCCCGGCCCCCGGGGAGGCCGTCCCGCTCCAACACCGTGACCGACCGGCCGGCGCCGGCCAGGCGCAGCGCGGCCGACAGGCCGCCGAGGCCGGCGCCGACGATGACGACCCGGTCGGTCGGCCCGCTCACGACGCGCACGCGCCACCTCCGCCGTTCTCCGCGTTCCTTGGAACGCCGTTCCCTCAGCCGCTGGTCGTTCGGCCGCCGTTCCCTCGGCCGCTGGTCGTTCGGCCGCGTCCCGCCGATCCTGTCCTACACCCGTCCGGGCGCCGACGAGGTGTCGTGGGTTGTTCAGGGGACGGACGTTGCCCGGTCGGGCCGCTCTCGGATGCTTCGCGGCTTCGCTGGTCCGGGGGTTATCCACAGGTTTTCCCGGGCTTCTTGCCTTCTCGGCGATACGGCGTATCGTCGAACACGTGGACGAGATGGGGAACGAGACGGGAAAGCCGGTGGCGCTGGCCGCCGCCGACGAGGCGGTGGCGGCACTGACCGCCGGCCGCGACGCCACCCTGTTCACCCTGTCGAAACCCCCACGCGCTGTCCCTCATGGCCCGCTACGAACAACTCCAACGCGCACTCGACTACGAGCGACTCCGCCTGATCCGCCATCACCAACCTCCGGAGGGGACTGTCGCCTTCAGGCGACAGAGGAATCCGGAACGGGTAGCACGCATTTTCGTGTCTTCGTCAGATAGGATTAGCGCATGCGGCGTACCTTCAAGTTCCTGATGCGCCCCACCGTGAAACAGGCCGTTATGCTGGGCGCGATGCTTGACGACCACCGGGCGCTCTACAATGCGGCATTGCAGGAACGCCGGGACGCTTGGCGGATGACGGAAACTACTGTCCGCTACGGCGACCAGTCGGCGCAGTTGAAAGAGATCCGCGCGTTCGATCTGGATCATGCTCGCTGGTCGTTCTCCTCCCAGCGGGCCACCCTTCGCCGGCTCGACAAAGCCTTTCAGGCGTTTTTTCCGCCGAGTGAAGGCGGGCGAGAAAGCCGGCTATCCGAGGTTCAAGGGTGCCGGATGGTTTGACACGGTCGAGTGGCCGAAAGACGGGGACGGCTGCCGCTGGGGCTCCCAACCGGACAACCCTACCCAGACTTTCGTCCGCCTCCAGGGCGTCGGCCACGTAAAGGTCAACCAGCACCGGCCGGTGCGAGGCACTGTCAAGACCGTCTCCGTCAAGCGTGAGGGCCGCCGCTGGTTCGTGGTCCTGTCCCGCGACGGTGTGCCCGCCGAACCGCTCCCGCCGACCGGCGCGGTCGTCGGTGTCGACATGGGCGTGGCCTCGCTTGCCACCACCTCGGAAGGCCGGCACATCGGCAACCCGCGCTTTCTGAAGAAGGCGTCCGGGAAACTAGCCGCCGCTCAGCGGGAGCTTGCCCGGAAGAAGCCCCGGTCGACGCGACGCGGGAGGGCGGTCGCCCGTGTGGCCGCGCTGCATGGGAAGGTCCGCCGCCAGCGGCTTGATCTCGCCCATAAAATTGCGCTTAGCCTGGTCCGCGACTACGATCTGATCGCGATGGAGGATCTGCGAGTCAGGAACATGGTCCGCCGGGCCAAGCCGAAACCGGACCCGGATAGCCCCGGCCAGTTCCTCCCGAATGGGCAGGCGGCCAAGTCCGGGCTGAACAGAAGTATTCTTGACGCGGGATGGGGGGTGTTCTTCACCGTGTTGCGCGCCAAGGCTGAAAGTGCCGGACGGCTGATCGTTGAAGTCGACGCCCACCACACGTCCCAACGCTGCGCCAAATGCGGGCATGTGGCCGAGGGCAACCGTGTGGTTCAAGCTGTGTTCACATGCGTGAACTGTGGGCATGGCGCCCACGCGGACGTGAACGGAGCTGTCAACATTTTGCGGGCCGGGCTGGCCCGTCAGGCTGACGTTAAGGCGGCCTGAGAAGCCAAAGGAGAGGGCCGGAGGGAAGCCTCCGGCTTTAGCCGGAGGAGGAGTCACGGAATATCGGCCGACGGCCACGGCCGGAGTCCGAGAAGCCGAGCGGGTCCCTGGTGTCGCGGGGTCCCGGGCCGCCGGCCCGGAAACCTTTCATCCGGCCCGAAAGGCCGCGCGCGCGGCCAGCTCGAGGAGCGCGGCGCGCGCTGGGTCGGCGAGCCCAGCCGAGGTGCGTCCGGCGACGGCGACGGCCTGTATGGCGGCGTCGACGGCCGTGGTGATCCGGGCCTCGACGGCGGCCGGCGCCCCGCTGCCGACGATGATCCGCCGAAGGGTCTCGACGTCGTCCGGCGTCCGCTCGGGCACGGCCAGCAGCGCACGGGCCCGGGCACGGGCGGCTGGGTCCAGCCGGCGTAGCGCCTCGGCGACCAAGGCGGTCGGCTTGGCCGCGCGCAGGTCGTCCGATGCTGGCTTACCGGTGTGGTCTGGGGCGCCGCACACGCTGAGGAGGTCATCACGCAGCTGGTAGGCCTCGCCGAGCGCGCCGCCGTAGGCGGCGTAGGCGGCCAGCAGGTCTGGCGGGGCGCCAGCCAGCGTTCCGCCTAGCTCGAGCGGGCGGGCGACAGTGTAGCCGGCGGTCTTGAGCCGGGCGACCCGGAGCGCGCGCTCCATGACGGCGCCGCCGCTGAGGCCCGGGACGGTCGCGGAGCCGAGCAGATCCAGGTACTGACCCGCGACCAGCTCGGAACGCATCCGGGCGTAGAGCGGCCAGGCCCGCGCGATCGAATCCGGTGGGAGGCCACAGCTGGTGAGCATCTCGTCGGCCCAGACGAGGAAGAGGTCACCCAACAGCACCGCGGCGCCCCGACCGAACGCATCCGCCGCGACCGGGCCTCGGGCGCTGGCACCGATCGCGGCGAAACGCCGATGGACGCTGGGCGCGCCCCGGCGGGTGTCCGAATCGTCCATCACATCGTCGTGCACCAATGCGCAGGCGTGCACCAGCTCGAGCGCGGCGGCCGCCGTCAGCGCGGCCGGACCCGGTTCACCGCCGGCGCCGCGCCAGCCCCAGTAACAGAAGGCCGGACGCAGTCGCTTGCCCCCGCCGAGCAGGAACTGCTCGGCGAGGTCGACGAAGGGGGTGAGCTCGGCGTCGAGACCGGCGATCTCGGCGCCCCGGTCGCGCACGAAGTCTCGCAGCACGTCGGTGACCGCCGCCGCCAGCCGCCGGTGGTCGGGGGGTGTGGACCGGTACGGTTCGGGCATGCGGACAACCCCGGCCAAGGGATCCTGATGGTCGTCATCACCGTGGTCGTCGCGGTGCTCCTCCTGGCCGTGGCCGGGACGGCGCTGGCGGTGCTGCGCCGGCCGCCGAGCCGGGCCGAGCGGACGATTCCGAGAGTCGGCGCGGTCGAGATCGCCCTGGCCGCCGGCCGGGTCGAGATCAGCGAGGGCGACCGTCCCGACGCCCGGCTCCAGCTCACCGTCTCCCACCGGCTCGCCCGCCCGGAACCGAACGTCACCCTGGCCGGCGACGTCCTGCGGATCAACGGGACTGGCAGTGAGGCCCGAATCCAGCTGACCCTGCCCCGGGGGACCCGGGTGCGGGCCGAGGTCCGGGACGGCGAGATCACCCTGTGGGGCTCGGACGGCGAGCTCGTGCTGATCACGGAGACGGGCACGATCGCCGGCCGCGATCTCGGGGGCACCCGGCTGAGCGCTCGTTCGCTTTCGGGCGACATCTCTGCGCATTTCACCTCCAAACCGGACATGGTCACCGCGGTGAGCGACACCGGTTCCGTCACGCTCGTCGTCCCCGGCGGACCGTACGCGGTCGACGCGGCCTGTGCCGACCCGTCGGCGGCGACGGTGGACGTCGCGGTCGACCCCGCCGCCGAGCGCCGGCTGGCCGCGCGCAGTCGCGCCGGGCGGGTCGTCGTGGCGGCGGCCGCCGCCGGCCCGGTCCGGATCTGAGCTACATCCGGGTTTCATGCCCGGACCGGCGCCCGATCGCCCCCCGGCTGCCACTAGTCTCTTGGTATGACGGCTCTTCGATCGGCCCCGGCAGCGAGATCGGCGCCGGCGGCTCGCGTCGCGGCGCGCCCGGCGACGGTCGGGGAGTTCCTGTCCACTGGCCAGGCGTCGTTCTCCTTCGAGTTCTTCCCGCCGAAGACCCCGGACGGCGAGCGCCACCTCTGGCAGGCCCTGCGGGAGATCGAGCACCTGCGGCCGTCGTTCGTGTCGGTAACGTACGGCGCGGGCGGCTCGAACCGGCAGGGAACGATCCGGGTCACCGAGCGGATCGCCACCGACACCAGTCTTACCCCGATCGCCCACCTCACAGCGGTCAACCACTCGGTCGCCGAGCTGCGCCAGGTCGTCGGCAGCTACGCCGGCGCCGGCATCCGCAACGTGCTCGCGCTGCGGGGTGACCCGCCGGGCAACCCGATGGGCGAGTGGGTGGCCCACCCCGAGGGGCTCCAGTACGCCGAGGATCTGGTCCGCCTGGTCCGCTCGCTCGGTGACTTCTGCGTCGGGGTGGCCGCCTTCCCCGACAAGCACCCGCGGGCGGTCGACCTCGACGCCGACGCCGGCTACCTGGCCCGCAAGTTCGCCGCCGGTGCCTCGTTCGCCGTCACCCAGTTCTTCTTCGACGCCGACGACTACTTCCGGCTCGTCGAACGGGTCCGCCGGCTCGGGCGCGACGAGCCGATCATCCCCGGGATCATGCCGGTCACGAACGTCGCGCAGATCGAACGGATGGCCCAGCTGTCCGGGGCGGTCTTCCCGGCGGCGTTGGCCGAACGCCTGCACGCGGTGGCCGACGACCCGGCGGCGGTGCGGGCGGTCGGCATCGAGGTGGCCACCGGGCTCTCCGAGCGGCTGCTGGCCGGCGGCGCGCCCGGCCTGCACTTCATCACGTTGAACCGATCGACCGCGACGCGCGAGATTTACCGCAACCTCGTCGGCTGAAACCCGGCTGGCCCGGGGCCGGCTGGCCCGGGGCCGGGCGCGCTCAGGCTCGGCCGAGAGCCGCTCAGCGCCGGGCGTCGTCGTCCTCGTACGCGTCGAATACGCACAGCAGCCACTCGTCGCGGAACGGTCGCTCCCGGACCAGCGCGAAGCCCGCCCGGTTCGCCTCGTCGACGACCTCGGCCACGATGCCCAGGTCCAGCGTCCCGAACACCGGGGTGATACGGACCGCGACCACGACCTGGTCACGGTCCGAATGGAAGATCGCCTCGGCGTCGAGATCGTCGGCGGTTTCGATCACCAGGGGCGTTCGCTCGGACACGTCTTCTCTCCCGCGACCCGAGTTGGGCCGTCTTGTCGCGTCGTCGCCGGCCGGAGGAGGTTCCGCCGTCGCGTGACGTCCCACCCGTGGCGCGGTCCCACCCATGGCGCGGTCCCACTTATGTCGCGGTCCCACTTATGTCGCGGTTCTAGCCATGAAACGGTCCTACCCGTGGCGCAACGTCACCTCAGACCCTAGTCGGATCGCCCCGGCGGCGGCGGCCCACCCCGGCCGCCGCGCCCGACCGCGGCCCCGCCCGCCCGGCGTGGCCGCCGGCGGGCACCATCGTCGGTGTGCGCAACGCCGTCCCGTCCCAGTCCGTCTACCTGGCCCGTTGGGCGTGCCTGCACGGCGGATACGACCCAGCCACGGGCCTGGCGACAGTCCGCTGGTGGTTGCGGGTTGTGTACCTGCTGTCCCGCCCGGCGGCCCGGGTCGGCATCGGGCCGGACGCGATCACGCTCGCCGGGACGCTGGTCACCGCCGTCCTGCTCGTCCCGGCGGCGGCTGGCGGCCGCTGGCCGCTGGCCGGAGTGATGATCGTCGTCGTCGGCGGCGTCCTGGACAACGTCGACGGGTGCGTGGCCGTCCTGACCGGGCGGGCCACTGCCTGGGGCTACGTCCTCGACTCGGTCGCCGACCGGGTCGCGGACGGGTTCTGCCTGGTCGCGCTGTGGTTGCTGGGTGCCCCGGGTGGCCTCTGCGTGGGGGCGGGCGCGGCGGTGATGTTCCTGGAGTACCTGCGGGCTCGGGCCGGCAACGCCGGCTACGGTGACATCGGAATCGTCACGGTAGGTGAGCGTCCGACGCGGATCATCGTCACCGCGTTCGGGTTCCTCGGCGCTGGCGTGGCGCCCGGCCTGGCCGCCCTGTCCGCGACGATCGCGGCGGCGGCCACCGCCGCGGCGGGGACGGTCGGGACCGTGCAGCTCGGGGTGACCATCCACCGGGCGCTGGCCGGGCGGACGTCACCGGCCGGCCAGCCAGTCCTGGACGAGTCCGGTGACGATCTTCGCGGACAGGGTGACCAGCGGTAGCCCCCCGCCGGGGTGCGACGAGCCGCCGACCAGGAACAGCCCGCCCACGCCGGTCGCGTTGGCCGGGCGCAGGAACGCCGCCGCCGGCCCGTTCGACGACGTCCCGTAGATCGCGCCGCCTGGCGTGGCGGTGGCGCGCTCGGTGTCGGCCGGCGTCAGGATCCGCCGATGCCGCAGGTGACACCGGACGTCCAGGCCACGGCTGGCCATCAGGTCCAGGACGTGGTCGGCGTACGCGCTGGCGCGGCCGGGCATGTCCCAGTCGACGCCCGGCCGCCGGTCCCCGCCTCCCGCTGGCATCCCGGCTGGCATCCCGGCTGGAATGACGGCTGGACTTACGGCTGGACCTCCGGCCAGGGCGCGAAGGCCACCGGCCGGGACATGGCGCGGGGCGTTGACCAGGACGAACCATGCCTGGCCGCCCGGCGGCGCCAGGGCCGGGTCGGCGGGCGCGCTGATGTAGACCGTCGGGTCGGCTGGCATCCGCCCACCGAAGACCGCGTCGAACTCGGCGTCGTAGTCGGCCGGGAACAGCACCGTGTGCTGGGCTCCGGGACGGGGCGCGCCCGGTTCGAGCGCGAGGAGCAGGACGAACCCGGCCAGCGACGGCTCGCATCGGGCCAGCCGGCGTCGGGCCCGCCGCCCCGCCCGCGCCACCGGGTCCCGGTCCGGGTCCCGGCGGGGGGCCGTCCAGCCGCGTCGCCGTGAGCGCGGCGGCGAGCCGCGAGCCGGCAGCAGGTCCCGCCAGACGGTGCCGGCGTCGGCGTTCGCCACGACGGCGTCGGCTGGGCGCGGCGTCCCATCACCCAGGGTGACGCCAACCGTCCGCCCGCCGCGCAGGCGGATCGCCGTCACCTCGCTCCCGGTGACGATCTCGGCGCCGTGCTCGCGGGCCCGGTCGGCCAGCGCGTCGGCCAGGGCCCGCAGCCCGCCGTCGATGTACCAGCCGCCGAACGCCCGCTCGGCGTACGGGATGACGGCCAGCGCCGCCGGGGCGCGCCGGGGGTCGGAGCCGGTGTAGGTCGCGTAACGGTCGAGCATCATCCTCAGCTCGGCCGCGCCCGGACCGCGCAGCATCGTCGAGCCCAGCTGGCGCAGGGTACGGGTCGGGGCGATGACCGCGATGTCGCGGGGCGAGCGGGCGGCCAGGCGCAGCAGCGTCGAGGCACCGGCCAGCGGCTGGGACAGGAACGGGCCCTCGGTCGCCCGCCACATCCGCCCGGCCCGCTCCATCAGACGGCCCCAGGACGCGCCGGCGCCCGGCCCGAGGACCGCGTCCAGCTCCGCGGTGAACGCGGCATCGTCGGCGTGGGCGCGCAGCCGGGTGCCGTCGGCAAATCGGTAGCGGGCGATCTCCTCCAGCCGGCGTACGGCCAGCACCTCCCGAAGCCCGTCGCCGGTCGCGGCGAACAGGTCCTCGAACACCCAGGGCATGGTCAGCAGGGACGGCCCGGTGTCGAAGGTGTAGCCGTCGATGGTCGCGGTGCCGAGCTTGCCGCCGACGGTCGCGGCCCGTTCGTGGACCTCGACCGTGTGCCCGGCGGCGGCGAGGCGGGCCGCGCAGGCCAGGCCGCCGACCCCCGCGCCGATCACGATCACCCGGGCCACGGCGCCGCCGTTCCCCCGGTGGCCGGTGGCGTGGCGCATTCGCCCGGGACCTGGCCGACCCGGACCGGCCGGCCCTTCCAGCGCGCCGTCCCGGTCCGATGGCGGGCCCAGGACAGACCGGTCAGGTATCCGAAGAGGACGATCGAGACCGGGTGGGCCGCGCAGTCCGGCCAGCGGCGGGCCCCGGTCCGCCGGGCGGCCAGCCACCGCCCGGCCACCCCGGCCAGCGTTGCGGCCAGCGCCAGGCGGGAACCGGCGGCGGCGCGCGCCGCCGGCCAGACGAACACGAAGGCCAACAGGCCGACCTGGGCCGTGCTGGCCGCCGGGGTGCCACCGGCCGCCCACAGCGACTTCGCGTACCCGTCGCGCAGCTGCGCCCACCCGTCGTACATCCGGGTCGTGGCGATCTCGGTGCCGTCGGCCACCCCGCCGCGCCCGCCGGCCGCCTTGACCGCCCGCAGCAGCGCGATGTCCTCCAGCACATGCCCGCGCACGCCCGCCGCCGCGTGCCCGCCGGCCCGCTGGTAGGCCGCGGCGTCCACGCACAGCAGCTGCCCGTTGGCGGCGGCGCCGCTGGGCCGGCGGGTCCGCTCGGCCCAGTGCAGCGGCAGCAGCGCCAGCCACGACCACTGGAGCAGCGGCTGGACCAGCCGCTCGGCCGGCGATCCGGCCAGCTGGCGTGGGTAGGGGGAGACGAGGTCGAGGGCGGCGGAGCGCAGCAGCCGGGCCGTGCGGGCGAGCGCGTCCGGCTCGACCGTCACATCGGCGTCGACGAAGATCAGGATGGTGCCGCTGGCCGCCTGGGCCAGCTGATGGCAGGCCCAGGTCTTGCCGAGCCAGCCCGGCGGCGGTTCCCGCGTGCCGGCGATCACGCGGGCGCGGTGATCACCGGCGGCGGCCGCCCGGGCCCGCTCGCCGGTGCCGTCGGACGAGGCGTCGTCGTAGACGACCAGCTCCAGGTCGTCGAGGCCGGTCGAGGCGAGAATGGCCCTGACCGCCGGGCCGATGCGGGCAGCCTCGTCGCGGGCCGGCAGCAGGACCGACACCCGCTCGCGCACCGGGGCTCCCGGCGGCGGCACCCGCAGCCGGCGGGCGTTGACGGCGACGTGCCCGGCCGTGGTGACGGCCAGCGCGCACGACAGCGCGTCGGCCACTCCCGCCAGTCGCGCGCGGCGACCGCGCCGGAGCGGGCGCATCACGCCGGCGGCCGGGCGGCGTGGATCACGGCCGCCAGCACGGCGCCCATCCCCACGGCGCCTATCCCCACGCAGCCCATCCCCAGGCCGCCGCTCAGCGCGACCCACGGCCGGCCGAAGAACGCCAGGTTGGCCAGGACGGAGGAGGCATAGGTCCAGGCGAGCAGGGCCAGCGGCACGCGGTCGGCGCCGGCGGCCACCGGGCGTCCGGGCAGGGCGCACACCAGGCCGCCCAGCAGGCTCCCGACCAGCAGCCAGCCGGCCGTGTTCACCAGCGGCACACCGTTCAGGGCGGGAGCGGGCCCGCTCCAGCGCCAGTAGCCGGCCGCGGCCATCTGCGGATCGAGGAACAGGTCCCAGGCCGCCAAAACACCGGCGACTGTCAGCGCCGCCCGCAGGTGCTCGCCGCCGCCCGCCGGCCCGGCCAGCGGGCCCGACCAGCCGGCCCGGGCCCGGGCGGCGAAGACCACCGCCGGGTAGGCCATCATCGCCCAGGCCAGGGGGATGATGATCGGGACGCCGGCCAGGCGCGGCCCCAGCTGGCCTGAGTAGCGGTAGGAACCGAACGGCGCGCCGGTGGCGACCCCGACGACCTCGGCCGCGAACGCCACCGGCAGGCAGACCGCGACGAACGCGGCGGCCCAGGCCCGGCCGCGGGAGCGGGCGGCGTGACCGACCGAGGTGGCGCAGAAGGTCAGGACGGTCAGGACGGTCAGGACGGTGCGCCCATGCTCCCCGGCCAGCGGATAGGCGATCTGGAGGCCGACCGTCAGCGCGGCCAGCGTGACCGGGAGCGTGCCGGCCAGCCGCCGGCGAGCCGGACTGGCCACCCCGGGGCGATCGTGGCCAGCGCCGTGGCCAGCGTCGGCCACGGCGCCGTCACCGGCACCGTGATCGGCGCTCCCGACGCCGCCGCCGCTGGGATCGGCCGTGGGCTGGTCCGGGCCGCGGCTGAGGCCGCGCTGGCCGCTCAGCGGGCGGAAGCCGGCCACCGGGACCCGGCGCGGGAGCGCGAACGCCCGGCCGAGCTCGGCGGGGGCAGCCGCCGGGCGAGCACGGCGTACTCGATGGTGCTACCCGGGAACTGGAAGTGCGACAGCAGCGGCTGGAAGCCCTCGCTGGCGTAGAGCCGGCGGGCCCGGCTGCCCGGGATCTCCAGCGCGGAGAGCGCGGCGGTCCGGAACGGCGCGTCCCGCACCAGCTCGCGGATGACCGCGCGGCCGATGCCCCGGCCCTGGAACTCAGGCCGGACGTGGAGCTCGACGATCTCCAGGCAGCTGCCGAGCCAGAACTCACCGTCCTCGGGCGCCAGCGCGCCGCGCACGACGTCATGCCACCACTGGCCGTCCTGGCCGGGCAGGGCGTAACCGAATCCGGCGACCCGGTTGGCGCTGGTCAGCGCGACGACGACCCGGAGGTCGCGGCGCTCGGTGTGGCGCCGGGCATGCATGGTCCGCTCGATGGCGGCGCGACGCGGGTCGGACTCGTGGACGTCGAGGAAGGCCGCCTTGTACACGCCGATGATCTCGCTCAGCCGGGCCCGCATCCGGGCCGGCGACCAGCGCTCGATGACGACGTTGCCCGTCGGGTGGTTGCCCGTCGGGTGGTCACCCGTCGTGTGGTCACCCGTCGGGTTGAAGGCCGGGTCCGGCACGGTGGCAGTCATCGAGTTTGACGATAACCCGCGCCCGGCCCGGTCCGCTCGTCGCCCGCCTCCGCCGTCCCGCCCCCCGCCTCCCGCCGTCCCGCCGCTGTCGGCCGGGCGCCGATCAGCCGGGATCCGGCGCCTCGGCCGCGGGATCCCGTCCCTCGACCGTCCCCCGCGAGCCGGTGAGGGCGAACCGGGCGAAGAACTCCTCCGCGTACCAGCCCACCCGCGCCGTCCGCTCGACGACCGCGACGTGCTCAGCCCGCCCGCGCGCGAAGCGGACGAGCGCCGCCTCGTCGTCCCACAGGCTGACCGTCCCCTGCAGACCGACCGGCAGCTCACCGATCCCGAGGGCGTAGCGAGGGCCGTCTGGACCCCGCGCGGCGGCGGCGACCGGCGGTACCGCCGCCAGGAAGCGGCGAGCCCCCCGGGCGGACAGCCTGGCTCGGGTGATCGCTACGACCGGCCCGGCCGCGTCGCCCGGCACCCGGGGCGCCAGCTGGCCCAGCGGCCGCCGCCGCGACCAGCGACCTCGGGCCGCCAGGGGACGGAGGTCGAGATGCCAGTGCTCGTCGGCGATCGCGGCGAACGCGCGTCCGACCGGGCTGGCGTCCACTCGGGTCGCCTCGGCCGTGCTGGCCCAGACGCACAGCAACGCCCAGCGCCGGGGCGTCGCGTCACGGACAGTGAAGGTCCGGCCGTCACCAGTACCCAGCACCTTGTGGAAGACCAGTCCCTCGGCCCGCCGCTGGGTGGTACGCCCACGGGCGCTCAGCGCGGCCGCGCGCGGGATGGCGGCGGCCGGGACGGTCCATACGTCGAACGTCACGAACAGCGGGCGGGGACGTTCCAGCTCGCGCGCGATCGCCAAGGCACTCGGGCCAGGCTGGTCCACGGTCACGGCGGACCCGGCCGGGGGCGGCGCTGTTCGTGGAGCCAGAGGATCTCGCCGGGCTCGGCGGCGTACTTGAGCCGGAACGCGGCGGTCACCTCGGGGGCGGGTGGGCGCAGGGGCAGGACGAGGCAGGGGCCGAGGCCGGCCAGAGGATGCCGGGCGTCGGCGGCGCCGCTGACGCTGACCTGGTCGTCCTCCCGCGCGGCGAGGAGGGCGTCGAGCTCGGGCGACTGGACGTGGACCGCGCCGGCGACGGTGGTGTAGGCGGCGGAGATCGTTCCCCAGGCCCGGCCGTCGAGCTGGACCCGCAGCGGGATCCGCAGGTAGCCGGCGAGGTCGATGGTGTCGTCGCGGCGCCAGAGCTCGTCGAAGGTCTGCTCGGCGAAGCGGGTGAGCGAGGAGTCGGGGTGGGTCTGGTGCTGGGTGCCGGCGGAGGCGGTGTGGCCGAGGGGGAACATGGAGACGAGGGCTCCGTCGTCCCAGCGGTGGTAGGCGAAGGACGCCTCGGCGCACAGGCGGACGGCCAGGCGGGCCCGCAGGGGCGGGGGAAGCGTGTCGGTGAGGGCGGCCAGCCGGCGCAGGTTGTCCCGGATCAGCGCGGGCACGTCGACGCCCTGAGCCCGTAGATCCTCAGGGCGGCGCGAGTCCTCGGGGCGGCGCGAGTCCTCGGGGCGGCGCGGGTCCTCGGGGCGGCGCGAGTCCTCGGGGTGGCGCAGGTCCTCGGAGCGGCGCTGGGCGCCGTGGGAGTCGGGGGAGAGCAGCAGGATCCGGACGATCGCGCCCCGGCCGGTGGCGGCGGCGACGGCGTCGGCGAAGGCGTCGGCGTGAGGTTCGGTGAGCAGGTCGGTCCAGGTGTTGAGGACGCGCACGATCCGTTCGCTGGCCCGGGCCCGTGCGATGAACGCGGCTGGGTCGAACCCGGCGGTGACCCGTTCGGCGCCGAGCGGGGTCGGCGTCGGCTGGGCGGGGGCGACGAGGCGGTCCTGGGCCGGGCCGAGTTCGGGGGAACCGGCCGCGCGCAGGGCTTCGGTGGCCGTCGTCCAGGATGCCCGGGCCGCGTCCAGGTCGCCGAGCTGGGCCTGGACGTCGCCCTGGCGGACCAGGACGCGAGGGTGCCAGAGGGGGTCGGGCAGGTCGGCCAACAGGGGCAGGGCGCGGCGGTAGGCGTCCAGGGCGAGGTCGGGATGCCCGAGCTCGCGGTGTACGTCGCCCATCCGGCGCAGCGTATACGCCAGCAGGGGGCGGCTGCCGGTGTCGCGGGCGATCGTCTCGGCCATGGTGAGGCTGTCGCGGGCTGGCCCGGGGTCGCGCTGGTCCGCGTGGCAGGCGGCGCGGCAGATGAGGGTCTCGGCCTCGGCGCTCGGGTCGTGGTGGCGGCGGAAGACCTCCAGCGCCGCGGTGAAGTGTTCCTGGGCCTCGGCGAAACGGCCCAGGCCGCGGGCGCTGTCGGCCAGGCCGTGGCGGGCTCGGGCGGCGCCCAGTTCGTCGCCGGCCGCCTCGAACGTCGCGCGGGCTCGGCGCAGGCGATGGGCGGCGAGTTCGAAGCGGCCGCGGGTGTGGGAGGCCGGGTGGGTGGCGGTGGCGGGGGAGTCGCGCGGTTCGGCGCCGGGCGCGTCGAGACGCCAGAACGCCTCTTCGAAGCCGAGCAGGATGTCCCGGTCGGCCAGGCCGAGCAGCATCCGGGCCTGGGCGTGGGCGTCGCCGGCGGTGTGGGCGGCGGCCCGGCCCAGCTCGAGCGCGCGTTCCCAGTCGTCCCAGTGGCCGCCGTGGCCGCCGTGGATGCCGCCGAAGGCGTAGAGGGCGCCGACCGCGTCGGCCAGTTCCCAGACCGGGGTGGTGAAACCTTCCCCTGCCAGCTGCTCGGTGAGGGCCAGTAGGTTGTGCCGCTCGCCGTCGAACCAGACGAGCGGGCGGCCGCCGAGGGCGCTCGGGTCGGTGGCGTCGGTGGCGTCGGGGGAGGCGGGGGAGGCCGGGGAGGCCGGGGAGATGGTGGCGTCGGGGGAGCCGGTGGCGCCCGCGGGCTCGGCCGGCGGCCGGGAGGGCAGCAGCGCGGCCCGCGCGGCCCTCAGCCGGGCCAGGTAGGCCTCGGCCAGCCGCCGCAGCGCCGCGGCGCGCTCGGCCGGCCCCACGCCGGTGTCGCTGCTCGGGCCATCACTGCCTGCGCCATCGCTGTTCGGGCCGGCGCTGTTCGGGCCGTCGGGGGCGGCTTCGAAGCGTTCCCGGGCGTAGGCGCGGAGCAGGTCGTGGAAGCGGTAGCGCGGCGCCCCGGTGGCGTCGGTGCCGGCCTGTTCGATGAGCTGGTAGTCGGCCAGGCCGTCGATGACGTCCTCGGCGTCGGCACGGTGAGTGCCCAGGCAGGCGGCGGCCGCCCAGGGCGTGAAGTCGGCCAGGTCGGGCTGGGAGAGCAGGCGGAAGGCGCGCTGCTCGTCGGCGGGCCGCCCGTCGTAGCTCAGGGCGAAGCTGGCCCGGATCTCCAGGTCGCCGGCGGTGAACCAGGCCAGGCGGTGGCGCTCGTCGGCCAGGCGTTCGGCCACCCAGCCCAGCCGCCAGTGCGGGTGGGTGTGGATGCGCCGGCCGGCGATCACAATCGCCATCGGCAGGTAGCCGCACATGCCGACGACGTCGCGGGCGGCGTCGGCCTCGGCCTCGACCCGTCCCGGGCCGATGATCTTACCGAGGAGCTCGATCGCGTCGGAGGCGATGAGAACGTCGGTCGTCCAGTAGCGCCGGGTGAACTCGTGCAGCCGGACCCGGCTGGTCACGATGGCGGCGCAGCCGGGACGGGCCGGCAGCAGCGGGCGGATCTGGGCCTCGCTGGCCGCGTTGTCCAGCACGACCAGTACCCGCCGCCCGGCCAGAGCGGCCTGGTACCGGGCGGTCAGCTCGTCGCGGTCGGCCGCCGGGCCGCCCGCGGGCTCGACCGTTCCAGAGCCGCCCACGCCCGGCACCCCCGTACCGTCAAGGGCCCGCAGGAGCCGCCTGAGGGCCAGCTCGGCCGGCATCGGTTCGGGCTGGGTGCCGCGCAGGTCGATGAACAGGGCCTGGTCGGCGAACACGCGGCTGACCAGGTGGGCGACGTGGACGGCCAGAGCGGTCTTGCCCGAACCGGCCTTGCCGGCCACCGGGACGACGATGCCCCCGGCCGCGAGGTCCCCGGCCGCGAGCGCGGCGGAGGAACTCAGCTCCCGCACCATGCCGGCCGTGGTCAGGTCACGGCCGGTGAACGTCGCGATGTCCGGCGGCAACGACAGGTTGCCCGGCCGAGTCGTCCGGGCCGGCCCCGCGACCTGCGCGGTTACCGCCAGGAGCCGGTCTCTCCCGGCCGGCCTGCCCACTCCGGTCCCGCGCGTCGCGTCGCGCTCCGGTGGCCCGGCCGGCGGGTTCAGGCCGGGCTCGGGGGTGACGGGCTCGGGGGTGACGGGGTGAAGGCTGACGGGCTGGGGAAGAACGGGCTCGGGGGCGGCGAGATCGGGGGCGGCATTGAGGACGCGGTGCTCCAGCCGCTCCAGCCGGCTCGTGTCCAGCCCGGCGTCCACCAGCGCGGCCAGCCCCTCCCGGCAGGTGGCGCTCGCCTCCTCGGGCCGGCCCGACCGGTAGTACGCCAGGACGAGATCTTCCCGAAGCTCCTCGTCGAGAGGGTGCGCGAACACCAGGCCGCGCAGATCACCGATGATCTCCCCGTGCCGGGCCAGGGCCAGATCGGCCCGCGCTCGGGCCTTGGCCACGGCCAGCCCCAGCTCCCGCAGCCGGACGACCTCAGGCTCCGCGAAGCGCCGGTCGGCGACGTCGGCCAGCGGCTCGCCCCGCCACAGGCTCCGGGCCCGGGTCAGGAAGGGTATCGCCGCGGCCGGGTCGCCTGTCTCGAGGGCGGCGCGGGCGTGGGCCAGCAGCTCACGGGCCAGGTTGGCGTCGATCTGGTCCTCGTCGACCGTGAGCAGGTAGCCGCCGGACTGCCGGGAGAGGACCGACGCGCCGTCCGGGCCGAGCAGGCCGCGTAGCCCGCTGATGTTGGTGCTCAGGATATGGCTGGCGTTGTTCGGCGGGTCGTCGTCCCACATCGCCTCGTGCAGCCGGCCGATCGTCACCGTGCGGTTCGCGTCCAGCAGCAGGGCGATCAGCACCGCCCGCCGCTGCGGACCGCGGACGGTGACGGGCCGGCCGGCCACCGTCACCTCCAGCGGGCCGAGCAGCCCGAACCGTATCCCTCCGGTCGCCCTCGGTTCCGGGTCGGCCGGGTTGGCCGGGTCGACTGGGTCGACTGGGTCGACTGGGTTGGCCGGGTTGGCCGGCGCGGCCGGGAGGCCGGTGGGCCGGGCCGCTCCCGCGGCGGTCGTTGCGCGGGCCGCCGCCGGGTGGGCCCTCGTCCTGTGCATGATCGCCCCGTTTTCTCCGGCGCGCCGGGCGGGTGGCCCCCATCCCGGCGGACGGTGTCACTACTGTGCGCGCCCGTCCGACGGTGGGTATCCGAAGTCGGTCAGCCGACTCCCTGAGGTAGCCCCACGGGTTGGGCGTCCGTCACGTGACGGAATATGATGATCGAGTCCCTCTGGGGTGACCGTAGGTCAATGAATTATCAACGGCAATGAGGCTTTCTCCGTGGTCGGGTTGTTGACCCGGTGGGTCTTTCCTCGATGTCAGTCAGGTCGCGGGAGCGCGACCTCGCTCGATGCGAGGAGTCCCTACGGTGAACCTCTACCCGATGCCGTCAGCCGGAGCGGCCTCGTCACCTGTTCCGCCTCGAAGCTGGGCCGGAGACGGGCCTGACGCCCTCGTCCCGCGTGAGCTGGCCCGCCGGACCGTGGACGGAACCGACGACCACGTCGTGCTGCTCCCGGTGGCCGCGCGGGCCGCGGACATCCGGGCCGACTGGCTGACCCGCGGCCGGGTGGAGCTCATTGTCGCCGGCCGCGCGCTCGTGATCGAGAGGGCCGAGGCGGGGGGCGGGCTCGTCGTCACCGAGCCGTTCTCCGACCGGGTGATCGCGACCTACGTCCCGGCGCGCCGCCGCGGCTGGCGCCGGTCCGCCCGGTCGGATTCCCCGGCTCGGCTGGACGGCGGCGGGTGGGTTGACGGGCCGACCTGGTCGGCTCGGTGGACCGTGGGCAGCGGGTCCGTGTTCGACGTCGGTTTCACCTGTGACCTGGACGGGCGCCTGCTGCGGTTCGCCTATGACGGCACGGCGATCGTGACGGCCGACCCGACCCGCCGCGTCCGGGGCGCCGCCGGCGAGCTGGAGCTCCTGCTCGTCCTGGGCTGGTTCCTGCTGCTGGTGTCCGGGCGGGTGCCGGTCGCCTCCTATCCGCGGCTGGCGGGCGTCGTGGGCCGGTCCGTCCCGGCGGTCCGGGCTGGGACGCGGACCGGAGTCCCGTCCGTCCGGGTTCCTGGCGCTGGTCGGGGTGACGGTGCTGGTCGGGGTGACGGTGCTGGTCGGGGTGATGGCGCTGTTCTGGGCGGCGCTGTTGTCCGGCAGGGGGGTGAGCCGGTTGGGACCGGGCCCGGCGTGCCGCGCGTTCGCCCGGCGCGCCGCGCGAGCTAGGGCGGGCCGACGCGCCGGTCACCTGGCCGTTTGACGTCACGGCGCCGCCGGGGTTTACTCCTTTCGAACGCGAGTTCGACGCAAGGAGGGTCCGGTCGTGCTCAGCAACGCTACGCCAACCGCGTCGGTCCCAGGGGCTGGTGCCCAGATCTCCCGGGTACCGGTTCCAGCCGCCGCCCTGTCCCGCCGGTCCCGTGACGCGCTGCTGTCGGCCGCGCGGGCGGGGCTGTCCGAGTCCGCTCTCGCCCAGGTCCCCGGGGAGCGCTACGCGCTGGCCCACCTGGCCGGACTGCGCGCCGCCGCGGCCGTCCTGGCGGTTCGGGCCCGTCCTCGGCCCGGTTACCGGGGGCGACCGGCCAGCGCGTGGCGCCTGCTCGCCACGGTTGCTCCCGAACTGTCCGAATGGGCGGCCTTCTACGCCGCCGGAGCGGGCAAGCGGGCGGCGGCCGAGGCGGGGCTCCCCGTCATCGACACCCGGGAGGCCGACGACCTCCTGCGGCAGACCGAGGCGTTCGTCGGGGTCGTGGAGGTCCTGCTCGGGTTGCCCGTCCAGAACACCCTTCCCGCGACCGTCCCCATGGTCTCTCCGTCCGCCTCCCGCGGCGGCGCCCCGGTGAGGGCCTGATGAGTACCGCCGCGCCGGTCGCCGTGGCCGCGCCGGTCGCCGTGGCCAGGCCGGTCGCCGTGGCCAGGCCGGTCGCCGTGGCCAGGCCGGTCGCCACCGCCGGGCCCGGCGGTGGCGACCGCCTCACCGCCCCGGTCATGATCCCGACTGCTCGCGGCGACTCCGCTCCACCCGCGACCGCCGCCGGGGCGGAGCGGCGTCCCGCCGCCGCGGCGGCGTCGGGTGGGCGGGGCTCGTTCGCGCGGGGTCCGGCCACGCTGGAGGCGTTGCGCCAGGCTCTGGAGACCGGCACACCGGCGGCCGACGGCCGGGCGGCGACCCCTGACCGGGTTCTGCCGGTGCTCCCGGCGATCGCGTCGGTCCTGCCCGACGGCGGCCTGCGGCGGGGGTCGACCGTCGTCCTCACCGGTTCGACGTCGTTGCTGCTGGCCACGCTCTGCGTGCCGTCCCGGGCCGGGGCCTGGTGCGCGGTGGTCGGCCGCCCGACGCTCGGCCTGGCGGCGGCGGCCGAGTACGGGATCGCGATGGACCGGCTGGCTCTGGTGCCCGAACCCGGCCACCGCTGGCAGACGGTGACGGCCGCGCTGCTGGACGCGCTGGACGTCGTGGTCGTCCGGCCGACCGGCCGGTTCGGCGGCCGGTTCAGTGGTATGGACGCGCGCCGGCTGTCCAGCCGGGCCCGGGAACGGGGAGCGGTGTTGATCTCCCTGGGTGACTGGGAGGCAGCGGACGTCCGGCTCTGGGTGACCGAGACCGGCTGGAGCGGCCTCGGTCAGGGGCACGGCCGGCTGCGCTCCCAGCGGATCGTCGTCCACACCCGCGGCCGGGGCGTGGCCTCCCGGCCTCGGCGGACCACCCTCGTACTGCGGGCGTCACCCGGCCGGTTCGGCGCGGTCGACGCCGTCGGCGCCCTGCCCGGCGGTGCCCTGTCCGGTCCCACTGGCCCCACCACCGTCAACGCAACTGTCAACGCGGCTGTTGACGGGTTTCCCGTCGGCGGCCCGACCAGCGCCGTCGGCGGTGGCGGCGAGCGGGCGGGCGAGTCGGCCGGCGCACCCGCCGGCGGGTCGACCGGCGCTCTGGCCGTGCTCGGGCGGGCGAGGACGGACGGGGCGGCGTGAGTGATCATGACCATCCGGACGCTTGCCGTCTGGTGTCCCGACTGGCCGCTGGTGGCGGCCGGGGTGGACGCCGCCGAACCGGCCGCGGTCAGTTCCGGCAATGTGATCCTCGCCTGCTCCGCCGCGGCCCGCGCGGCCGGCGTCCGGGTGGGCCTGCGCCGCCGGGAGGCCCAGGCCCGATGTCCTGAGCTCACGGTCCTCGCCGACGACCCGGTCCGGGACGCCCGTTCCTTCGAGCCCGTGCTGGACGCGGTGGAGGCGGTGGTCCCCGGGGTCGAGGCGATCCAGCCCGGAGAGTGCGTGGCGGCCGTGCGCGGCGCCGCCCGGTACTTCGGCGGCGACGCCGCCGCGGTCGCGGCGGTCAGCGCGGCGGTGGCCCCGCTGACCGGCGGCGCCGGCCGCGTCGGCGTGGCCGACGGGCCGTTCGCGGCGGGGCTCGCCGCCCGGATGGGGACGATCGTCCCGGCCGGTGGGAGCCGCGAGTTCCTGGCCCCGCTGTCGGTGGACGTCCTGGGCCATCTCGACCTGGCCGACCTGCTCCGCCGCCTCGGCCTGCCGACACTGGGAGACTTCGCCGCGCTGTCCGCCGACGACGTGCTGGCCCGGTTCGGACCGGCGGGAGCGACGGCCCACCGCTTCGCGCGGGGCCAGGACAGCCGGCGGGTCACCCCCCGGGCGCCGGCCGCCGACTACTCGGTGGCCAGGGAGTTCGACCCGCCGGCCGACCAGATGGAGCCGGTCGCCTTCGCGGCGCGCCGGCTCGCGGAACGGCTGCGGGACCAGCTCGCCGCCACCGGCCTGGCCTGCACCCGGATCCTCATCGAGGCCCGGACCGAGCAGGGCGCCGTCCGCTCCCGGGCCTGGCGGCACGACGGTCCGCTGACCGCCGCCGCGATCGCGGAACGTCTGCGCTGGCAGCTGGCCGCCTGGCTGACGGTGGACGCCGGAGCCGACCACCCCACCGACGACACCGACACCGGCCCCGCCGGCCCTGGCGGGCGTCCTGGTCCTGGCGGGCATCCCGACCCCGACGGCGAGGTGGACGGGATCGTCACGCTGCGGGTCGTTCCGGACGGGCTGGTGCGGGCCGACGGCCGTCAGCTGGGGCTGTGGGGGGAGCCCGGCTCGGGCGCGCAGCGGGTCGGGCGGGCGCTGAGCCGGGTCCAGGCGATTCTCGGGCCGGACGCGGTGACCACCGCGGTGATCGGTGCCGGGCGGGGCCCGCTCGAGCGGCCCGTCCTCGTCCCCTGGGGGGAGCCCCGCCCGGACCCGGGCGACGCCGGGCCGCCCTGGCCCGGCCGGCTGCCGGCGCCGTCGCCGCCGACCGTGTTCGCCCGCTCGACGCCGGCCCGGGTGGTCGACGGTGGCGGCGACATCGTGGGGGTCAGCGGGCGGTCCGAGGTCACCGGCGCGCTCGCCTGGCTGTCCGTCGACGGCGGGCCCCTGGTCGAGATCAGCGCCTGGGCCGGCCCGTGGCCGACCGACGAGAACTGGTGGGCTCCCGCCGGGCAGGGGGCTCCCGTCGGCCAGGGAGCGTCCCCTGGCCGGGGAGGACCTGTTGGCCAGGGTGGACCTGTTGGCCAGGGTGGACCTGTTGGCCAGGGAACACTGGGCGACCCGGAGCGGTCACCCGGCGCCCGGCGGCGCCGGGCTCGGTTCCAGGTCGCGGCGGTGGACGGGTCGGCCTGGCTGCTCGCGGTCGAAAACGGCCGCTGGTGGGTGGAGGCCGGCTATGACTGAGCGCCCACCGCCGGCCGGGGCCGACCCGGGTGGGCAGGACCGGGGCGGCACCAGCCGGAAGAGCCGGAGCAACTGGTGGAACCCACCGATCTCCTGGTCCGAGCTTGAACGGCGGCTCTCCAGCCCCGCGCCGGGCGCCCCGGCTGGATCCGGGCCGGCGATGTCTGGCCCGGGGGTGCCTGATCCGGTGGTGCCTGATCCGGGGGTGCCTGGCCCGGGGGCGCCGGCCGAGCCGCTGGAGGAACCCGACGGCGGCGACGCTCCCGGCTGGTCGCGCCGGCGGCCGCCCTACTCGCCGCGGCCCGCGGCGCGGCCGGGGCCCGCCGAGGCGACCGTGCCCTACGCCGAGCTGCACTGCCACTCGGCGTTCAGCTTCCTGGACGGGGCGAGCCAGCCGGAGGAGCTGGTGGAGGAGGCGGCCTGGCTCGGCCTGTCCGGGCTCGCGATCACCGACCACGACGGGATGTACGGCGTCGTCCGTTTCGCCGAGGCGGCGAAGACGGCCGGGCTGCCCACTCTGTTCGGCGCCGAGATGTCGGTCGGGCTGTCCGGGCCCCAGAACGGGGTCGCCGACCCGGAGGGCACGCACCTGCTGGTCCTGGCCCGGGATCCGGAGGGCTACCGGCGGCTGTGCCGGGCGCTCACCCGGGCGCACCTGGCCGGGGGAGAGAAGGGACGGCCGGTGGTGGACGTCGAGAGCTTCGCCGCCGACGGCGCCGGGCACTGGCGGGTGCTCACCGGTTGCCGCAAGGGCACGGTCCCCCGCGCGCTGGCCCGGGACGGTCGGGCCGGTGCCCGGGCGGCGCTCGACGAGCTGGTCGCGCTGTTCGGGGGGGAGAACGTCCTGGTGGAGCTGTGGGACCACGGCTACCCGGACGACGGCGAGCGCAACGAGGCGCTGGCCGAGCTGGCCGCCGAGGCCGGCCTGGAGGTTGTCGCCACCAACAACGTCCACTACGCGGCCCCGGGCGGGTTCCGGCTGGCCTCGGTGCTGGCCGCCATCCGGGCCCGGCGCTGCCTGGACGAGCTGGCCGGCTGGCTGCCGCCGGCTGGCGGGGCCCACCTGCGGGCGGGCGCGGAGATGGCCCGCCGGTTCGCCCGGTTCCCCACCGCGGTGGCCACGGCGGCCCGGATCGGCGCGGAGTCCCAGTTCGACCTGCGCCTCATCGCGCCCCGGCTGCCGGACTTCGCCACCGCCGGCCGCGGCGAGGCCGACCTGCTGCGCGAGCTCACCGCGGCCGGCGCGCGGCGGCGCTACGGCCCCCGCGAGGCCGAGCGGGTGACCGGGGCCTACGCGCAGATCGACCACGAGCTCGACCTGATCGAGCGGCTGGACTTTCCCGGCTACTTCCTCATCGTGCACGACATCGTCGACTTCTGCCGCCGCCACGACATCCTCTGCCAGGGCCGGGGCTCGGCGGCCAACTCCGCCGTCTGCTACGCGCTGGGCATCACCAACGTGGACGCGGTGTCGTTCGGGCTGCTGTTCGAGCGGTTCCTGGCCCCGGAACGGGACGGCCCGCCCGACATCGACATCGACATCGAGTCCGGCCGGCGCGAGGAGGTCATCCAGTACGTCTACCGGCGCTACGGCCGGGACCGGGCGGCCCAGGTCGCCAACGTCATCAGCTACCGGCCGCGCTCGGCCGTGCGCGACGTGGCCGGGGCGTTCGGGTACTCCATCGGCCAGCGGGACGCCTGGTCGAAGGGAATGGACCGCTGGACGGGGATGTCCGGCGCCGCCGGGCTGCCGCCCGAGGTGGCCGAGTTCTCCCAGCGGCTGCTCGGCTACCCCCGCCACCTGGGCATCCACTCCGGCGGAATGGTCATCTGCGACCGCCCGGTGTCCGAGGTCGTCCCGGTCGAGTGGGCCCGGATGCCCGGCCGGACGGTCGTGCAGTGGGACAAGGACGACTGCGCGGTGGCCGGTCTGGTCAAGTTCGACCTGCTCGGGCTGGGCATGCTCTCGATGCTGCACGGGGCGTTCGACCTGCTCCGCGGCTGGTACGGACTCGACCTCGACCTGGCCGGCATCCCACCGGAGGACCCGGCCGTGTACGAGATGCTCTGCGCGGCCGACTCCGTCGGCGTCTTCCAGGTGGAGAGCCGGGCCCAGATGGCGACGCTGCCCCGGCTGCGGCCCCGGCACTTCTACGACCTCGTGGTCGAGGTCGCGCTCATCCGGCCCGGCCCGATCCAGGGCGGCTCGGTCCACCCCTACATCCGCCGCCGCAACCATGAGGAGGAGGTGACCTACCCGCATCCGCTGCTGGAGCGCTCGCTGAAGAAGACACTCGGCGTCCCACTGTTCCAGGAGCAGCTCATGCGGATGGCCATCGACATCGCCGGGTTCACCGGCGCGGAGGCCGACCAGCTGCGCCGGGCCATGGGGTCGAAGCGGTCGACCGAGAAGATCGGCGAGCTGCGGGAGCGCCTGTACGCGGGAATGGCGGCCAACGGCATCACCGGCCCGACGGCCGACGACCTGTACGCGAAGCTGGAGGCGTTCGCGAACTTCGGCTTTCCGGAAAGCCACTCGGTCAGCTTCGCGTACCTCGTCTACGCCAGCTCGTGGATCAAGCGGTACTACCCGGCGGTGTTCTGCGCGGCGCTGCTGGGCGCCCAGCCGATGGGGTTCTACTCGCCGCAGAGCCTGGTCGCCGACGCCCGCCGGCACGGGGTGACGGTCCGCGGGCCGGACATCAACGCGTCCGGTGCCGACGCCGTCCTCGAGCCGGCCGACGAACGGCCTGGGGACGGCCGGCCCGGGGAGGGCGGGGCGGACGGTCCTGGCGCCCCCGCCGTACGGCTCGGGCTGTCCGGCGTGCGCCACGTCCGGACCGAGACCGCCGAGCGGATCGTCGCCGAGCGGGAGAGGGGCGGGCCGTACCGGGACATGGCCGACCTGGTCCGGCGGACGGGGATCTCGACCGCGCAGGTCGAGGCGCTGGCGACCGCGGGCGCCTTCGGCTGCTTCCGGCTGGCCCGGCGCACGGCGCTGTGGGCGGCGGCCGCCGCCGCCCAGGCCCGGCCGGACCGGCTGGCCGGCACGGAGACCGCGCTGGCACTGGACTCGGTCGGAGCGGGGCTGCCCGCGATGACCGGGCCCGAGACCGTCGCCGCCGACCTGTGGTCGACCGGGATCACCCCGGGGACCTACCCGACCCAGTTCGCCCGCCCCCGGCTGGACGCGATGGGGGTCCTGACGGCCACGCGGCTGAGGGAGGCCCCGGACGGGTCCCGGGTGCTGATCGCCGGGGTGGTAACCCATCGCCAGCGACCGGCGACGGCGGGTGGGACGACCTTCGTCAACCTGGAGGACGAGACGGGAATGATGAACGTCATCTGCTCACGCGGGCTGTGGACCCGCTACCGGGTGGTGGCCCGGACCGCCGCGGCGCTCCTCGTCCGCGGCCGGGTGGAGAAGGCGGACGGGGTCGTCAACGTGATCGCCGACCGGCTGGACCGGTTGCCGCTGGCCCTCCGGTCCCGGTCGCGGGACTTCCGGTGACCACCGAGAACGCGCGGCGGGACCGAGGCCGGCCCCGGCCGGGTGGGCCGAGTGGGTCGGGTGGGTCGAGTGGGTCGGGTGGGCCGGGTGGGCCGAGCCCGGCCGCGCGGCCGGTGACCCGGTGGCGGCCGGCCGAGGCGGACGCGACCGGCGCGGCGCCGCCGGCGCTGTTCACGGTCGAGGAGGTGACGGTGCCCGAGATCGGGTCCGCCTCGCTCACGGGCACCCGGTTCATCCACGTCCGGGCCCGGAAGATCATAAACACGCTGCCGGCCGGGTCGCGGATGCCGTTCCGGCACACGATCAACGCCTACCGGGGCTGCGGGCACGCCTGCGTCTACTGCTTCGCCCGGCCGACCCACGCCTGGCTCGGGCTGGACACCGGCCGGGACTTCGACTCGGCCATCGTCGTAAAGATCAACGCTGTCGACCGGCTGCGGGCCGAGCTGCGCGCGCCCGGCTGGTGCCGCGAACCGATCGCGATGGGGACGAACACCGATCCTTACCAGCGGGCCGAAGGCAAGTACCAGCTGACCCGGGGACTGCTGCGGGCGCTGGTGGACGCGGGCAACCCGTTCTCGATCCTGACCAAGTCCCCGCTGGTGCTGCGCGACCTCGACCTGCTGACCGAGGCGGCCCGGACTATGGACATCCGGGTGAACCTGTCCATCGGAACGCTGGACGAAGAGGTCTGGCGGGCCTGGGAGCCCGGGGCGCCGCACCCGGGCCGCCGGGTGGCCGCGGTCCGGGCGCTGCGAGAGGCCGCCGTGCCGTGCGGGGTGCTCATGGCGCCCGTCATCCCGGGCGTCTCCGATCGGCCGGAGCAGCTGGCGGCGGTGGCCGAGGCGGTCACCGCCGCCGGCGCCGGGTCGGTCAGCCCGGTGATGCTGCACCTGCGGCCCGGCGTCCGCGAGCACGTCCTCGGCCACCTGCGCGGCCGTGATCCCGCGCTCGCGAACGAGCTGGAGCGCCGTTACCGGCGGGGCGCCTACCTGCCGGAACCGGACCGGGAGGCGGTAGCCGCGCGGGCGCGGCGCGCCCGCGCGGCGGCGGGCGCGGTCAGCGGACCAGGGTGTGATGATGATTACGATGAGTTATCTTCCCTCGGGTCCTGACTACCGAGAGCGAGTAACAATGATCATGTCATCGTTGGGCCCCGGGGTCGTGTCCGGGCCTCGCGGCGGCCGTCCGTCGCTGGTCGTGCGCATGGGCGGCATCCTGCTGGGGGGCCTGGCCGTCGGCGTCGCCGTCGGGCTGGCCCTGCCGGCCCGGTGAATCCGGCCGGCTCGGCGCCGCGCGCGGCGGCGGTCCGCTGACACCCGGCGATACCGTTGGATGGCCGTCGTTCCGCGCGCAGGTGGGACGCGTGGGTGGGAGGTGACGCCGTGACCGTCGCGACGGCCGCGGGCGGGCGGGAGCTCACCTGGGCCGACGTTCCGCGCGCGGCGATCTGGGCCGCCCTGGGCGAAGCGCTGCGCGCCGTCGGCGCCGAGGCAGGCCGGTCGGGCGCCGCCGAACCCGGCCGGCCCGGCCGCGAGGGCGCCGCCGAACCGGGCCGGCCTGGCCGTGCCGGGGCAGGACTGGCGGGCGCGCCCTCGCGCGGCGGTCCGCCGGCGGTCCTGTCCGTGGTGGACGCGGGCGGGGGAAGCGGCGGGTTCGCGGTGCCGCTGGCCGCGGCCGGGCACCGGGTGCTGGTGATCGACCCCAACGCGGACGCGCTGGCCGCGCTGGCTCGGCGGGCGGCCGAGGGTGGCGTGGCCGACCGGGTGAGCGCGCGGCAGGCCGATCTGGTCGACCTGCCGACGCTGGTGCGCCCGGGATCGGTCGACCTCCTGCTGTGCCACGACGTGCTCGAGCACGTCGAGTCACCGACGGCGGCGCTGGCCGCCCTCATCTCCACCCTGCGTCCCGGCGGCCTGCTCAGCGTCGTCGCGGCCAACCGCGCCGGTCCCGTGCTTGCGCGGGCGCTGGCCGGGCGGTTCGGCGAGGCCGAACACGCGCTCGCCGACCCGTTCGGGCGGACCGGGCCGGCCGACACCCCGCGCCGCTTCGACCTGGCCGAGCTGACCGCGCTGGTCGAGGCGTGCGGGGCGGAGGTCATCGCCGCCCGCGGCGCGCGGATCGTCACCGACCTCCTGCCCGCCGCCGGCCGGAGCGCGGCCGGGCCCGGCGGCCCGGCCGCGCTCGCCCGGCTGGAGCGCGCGCTGGCCGAGATCCCCGAGTACCGCGCCGTGGCCGCCGCCGTCCACATCCTGGCCCGCCGGAGCGCGGCCGATGCCCGCTGACGCCCGCCTCCCGCCCGGCCCGGCGGCCGGCCCGCCCGGCCCGGACAGCCCAGCCGGCCCGGGTGGCGCGGCCACGATCCTGCACGTCGACATGGACGCCTTCTTCGCCTCGGTCGAGGTCCGGGCGCGGCCGGAGCTGCGCGGCCGGCCGGTCATCGTCGGCGGCGGCCCGCGTGGGGTCGTCACGTCGGCCACCTATGAAGCCCGGCGCTTCGGCGTACGCAGCGCCATGCCGATCGGGCAGGCGCGGGCGCGCTGCCCACAGGCGGTATTCGTCCCGGTCGACCACCCGACCTACCGGCGGGTGTCGGCGGAGATCATGGAGATCTTCCGCTCCGTCACCCCCCTGGTCGCGCCCCTGTCACTGGACGAGGCCTTCCTCGACGTCGCCGGCGCCCGCCGCCGCCTCGGCTCACCCGTCGAGATCGCCACGGCACTGCGGGCCCGGGTCGCGGCGGAACAGCGCCTGACCTGCTCGGTCGGTGTCGCCCCGTCGATGTTCGTCGCCAAGATCGCCTCCGCTCGGGCCAAACCGGACGGAATGTTCGTGGTGGAGCCGGGCGGCGTGCTCGACTTCCTGCACCCGCTGCCGGTCTCCGCCCTGTGGGGCGTGGGCGCCCGGACGGAGGAGCGGCTACGGGCGCTGGGCCTGCGCACGATCGGTGACATCGCGCAGGCCGACCCGGCGACCCTGCGCTACCAGCTCGGCGAGGCGGCCGGCGCCCACCTGCATGAACTCGCGAACGGCGTCGACGAACGGACGGTCGTCCCCGGCCGGCGGGAGATCAGCATCAGCGCCGAGGAGACGTTCCCCCGCGACGTCACCGATCCGGCGCGGCTCGCCCGCGAGCTGCTCCGGCTGGCCGACCGGGTCGCCACTCGGCTGCGCGGGCGGGCTGAGCAGGCTCGGACAATCTCCATAAAGGTCCGCTACTCGGACTTCACCACGCTGACCCGAGCCCGCACGCCGTCCGCGCCCACCGACGAGACCCAGGCGGTCTTCGGTATCTGCCAGGAGCTTCTGGCCTCGCTGGGGGAGCCCGCCCGGGCCGTCCGCCTGCTCGGCGTGCGGGCCGAACGACTCGTCCCGGCCGGGCAGGGAAGCCACCAGCTCGCCTTCGACGAGACGCCGTCGTCCTGGCGGGTCGTTGACGCGGCCGTCGACGGCGCCCGGCGCCGGTTCGGCTCGGCGTCGATCACTCCGGCCTCGCTGCTTGGCCGGGCCGAGAGCGACTTACCCGCCGCCGGCACCGACCGATCCACCCCGACCCAGCAGGGCGCCGCCCGCCGGCCCGGGGGCGAACCGCGGCGACCAGGCTCGACCCGTGTGGACCCGGGCACCCTCGGGGATGGATGAGGTTGCCAGGACCGTCACCCGCCTGAAGCGACCGGGAGAATGGGCGGAGCCCCCCGGTCGCGGAGGGCGGCCAGTCGGATCGTTGGGGGGACATGATCGGATGCATCACGGCATCTTCGGTTGCCTACCGCGTCCGCCCGCTCGTGCCTATTCTTGGACGTGGGTTCCATGTAGCCGAACCCGCCGGTCGTGGGAGGAGCGTTGATGCCGCTCTCGGAAAACGAGCAGCGCATGCTGGCGGAGATCGAGCGCGCTCTCATCGAGGACGATCCGAAGTTCGCCAGCACCGTACGGTCGACGAATCCGCGGAGCTTTCTCCTGCGGCGGGTCCGTCGCTGCGCGCTGATCTTTCTGCTTGGTCTGGTCGCCCTGGTGGTGGGGGTTGCGCTCAAGCAGACGCCACTGATCATTACCTTCGGGGTTCTCGGCTTCGCGCTCATGCTGTTCGCCGCGCTGCGCGCGGCCACCGCGCTGCGCCGCCTGTCCGGGCGGGGCACCGAGGGCGGCGGACGGCATCCCGGCCGCCGGAACGGGCCGAAGCGCCGGACCCGGCCCTCGATCACCCAGCGGATGGAGGAGCGCTGGCGCCGCCGCTGGGAGGACAACGGCGACTGAACGGGCTCAGCGCGCTCCGTTCCCCGTCCCGGACAGCGCGTCGTCCGGGGCATTCCCGTCGCGGGAGGGGCCGCGGAAGCGGCCAAACGCCTCGAACACCGAGCTGGGCACGACGGCCGCCCGGGCTCGCCCAGCGAAGCCGGCGGCGGCCCGCAGCGCGTCGGCGATCGCGGTGATGTCCTGGGCCAGCTGGGCGTGGCTGATCGGCGCTGACCGTCCAGCCGGTCCGTAGCGCGCGATCTCGTACGCGCCGGCCAGCCGTTCCAGCGCCCGCCCGGCCTCGTGGCTCGCCGCGCTCCCGCCACCCGCGTCACCCGCGCCGCCCGGAGCGTCCGGCGAGCCGGGCGCGCCAGGCGAGCCGACTCCGGCCGCGTTCGCCCTCGCCACCAGGGCGGCCAGCCGCTCGGCCAGCGCCCGCGGCGACTCGGTCGGATCGGCGCGTTGCCCGTAGTCCGTGGCCAGGTCACACAGCTCCTCCCAGGCGGCCCGGACGGCGGCGGCCGAGGCCGCCGGCGAGCCGTCCCCGGTAGGGCCCGAGACGGCCCGGCCGCCGGCCGCGCCTGGCTCGACCAGCCCGGGCTTGAGCCGCCGGCGGCGACGCTGCCGGCGGACAAGGCCCGGGACCGCCAGGACGCCGAGCACAGCCAGCAGCCCGAGCGCGACGGCCAGCGCGATCAGTAGCACTCCCGAGCCGGTCGAGCCGGTCGCGGCCGGCACCTCCGGCGCGGCCGTCGCCGAGCTCGGACCGCCGGGCCCGGCGCTCGGCTGGCCGTCGCCGGGCAGCGGCTCGGGCGTGAGCGTCGCCGGCGGCGGCGTCGCGCTGGCCGCCGCGCCGGGATCCGCCCCGGCGCCCGGCTGGACCGGCGGCGCGTAGGAGGGCAGCGTGGCGTTCCCGCCGGCGCCCGACACGGTGGGTTCGAACCGGACCCAGCCGGCGTTCGCGAACCAGACCTCGGGCCAGGCGTGAGCGTCCCGGTTGGTGATCAGATAGGTGCCGTCGGGCTGCCGCGCGCCGCCGGTGTAGCCGATGGCCAGCCGGGTCGGTATGCCCAGCGACCGCATCATCACGGTCATGGCCGAGGCGAACTGCTCGCAGTAGCCCCGATGGCTGTTGAACAGGAACTCCGACAGTGCACCGCTCTGTGAGGTCGGCGCGCCGTTGAGATCGTAGGTGAACTGCCCGGACTGGAAGTAGTCCTGGACGGCCAGCGCCTTGGCGTAGGCCGTGCCGGCCGACGCGGTGAGGGTGCGCGCGAGCGTCGGTATCCGCGTGTCGAGCGCGGGCGGCAGCGCGGTGTCGAGCTGAAGATCTTCCGGGACGTCGGGGGAGGCGCCCGCGAGCTCGGTCCCGTTCGGGCTGGGTGTCACGGCGGTGACGGAGAAGGACTGCCCCCCGGCGTTCGCCCGAGTGCTGAAGATCGTGCCTGTCTCCTGGGCCACCCGCCAGTCCCCGCGCAGCCCGGTGATCCGCACGGGCGTCCCGGGCAGGGGCAGATAGGGATCGGTGAGCACCGACGACACCCGGATCGTCTCCGCGACGGACTGCGCGGCCACCGTCTCCACTGGCTTCGGCAGGCCGTTGCTGACCTTCTCCTTGGACGTCGCCCGCAGCGCGCGCAGCGTGAACCGCTCGCCGTCGAAGTCTTCGAGGGCGGTCGTGCGCAGATAGCTCGACGTCGTGCTCTGGACCCGGATCAGGTCGATGGTCCGCGTGGCGTGCAGCCGCTGCGCGACCGTGACGATCGGTTGGGTGACGCTGGTCGACCCGCCACCCGACGAGCCGCCACGAGACGCGAGCCGGATCCCGCTCGGCGCGGGAGCGGCCGTCGAGATCGCGACGGCGGCGCCGAGGGCGAGCAGCGCGATCGGCGCCGCTACCAGCGCAGGCCGGGCCGTCCGGTAGCGGGGCTGGGACGGGCCGCCCTCGGGCTTCCCCCGTGCGCCGCTGCCCGGGCCGCCGGCACCGGGGCCGCCGGGTTCCCGCCCGGCGGTCTCCCGGCCCGCGACGAGCAGGAGCAGGAGGTAACCGATCGCGCCGAGCACGAACGGAACGACCCCCACACCGTGGGGGAGTACCGCCGCCGGTACGGCGAACAGCCCGAGCAGCGGCAGGCCGGCCAGCGTGGGGCGACGCAGGGTGACCGCGATCATGTCGACGGCCAGGGCGACGACGTAGATCCCGATGATCGTCAGGACCACCAGCCCGTCGCGGTGCGGGACCGGCACCGTGAGGGTGTTGATGTCGCCCCGCCCCTGGGAGACCAGGTCGCTCAGCGCCCGCACCGTCCCCGGCGTGGGGATGCAGCCGGCCAGCGCGCGCGAGCGGGCCGCGACGACGGTAAGCGTCAGGAGCAGGCCGACCAGACCGAGCCCGAGCGTGCCGACCAGCGGCCAGCGCAGCTCCCGGCCGAGCACCGAGCAGCCGACGGCGACCAGCGTCGCGATCACCACCGGGACCAGCCACCACCACAGGCCGGCGAACAGGGGCGCGAGCGCGGCCGAGGCCAGCAGCGACGCGGCGGCACCGGCAACCGTCGCCGCTGGTGGCATTCTGATCATCGGACGCCCTCGGGTACCGGGCCACCCGCGGTCGGGGCGCCGGCTCGCGCCGTTGCCCAAGCGGGCTGCGCGCTCCCGTTCGATCTGGAGGCCGCGGCGGTCCCGGCCGCCGACCAGCGGTGGGCCAGCTGGTCGCCGTACCCGGCCACGAGCACATTCCAGCCCCGCCCCGCCAGCGTCGCCCGGCACGCCTCCAGATCGCTGGAGCGAGCCGCGCGCCGCCGCGGGGAGAAGGAGTCGACGTCGACCAGGATCGCGATCGCCGGTGACGCGGCCGGGCGCGCGGCGGCCAGCGCCGCCGCCTCGGCCTGGCCGGTCCGGCCGAGCACAACGATCATCAGGCCGCCCCGCTCGCCCCCGAAGGCGCGCGCCGCGCCGCGCAGGGACTCGACCGGTTCCCGCTCGACGACGGCCAGCTCGTCGAGGAGCGCCGCGGCCCCGCTCGCCTCGACCGTGCCGGGCGCCGAGGACGCGCGCAGCAGCCGCACCGGCTGGCCGCGCCGGCTCAGGTGGGCGGCGACCGAGGCGGCCGCGCCGACCGCCCACTCGAACGAGGAGCCGGGGCCCTCGCCCAGCCACGCCTCATCGCGGGTGTCGAGCAGGAGCGACGCTCCCGTCGCCCGCCGCTGTTCCTCCCGGCGCACCATGAGCTCGCCGACCCGCGCGCTCGTGCGCCAGTGGACCCGCCGCAGGTCGTCCCCGGGACGGAACGCGCGCAGCGACCAGCCGACGGTCCCATGGCCGGCCGCCCGGCGGGCCAGCTCGCCCCGCCCGCCCATCGGGCCGATCGGGAGGCTCACCGACAGGCGTTCCACCGCCGGGGTCACGATCACCTCGCCTTGGGTGCGGAAGGAACGGCGGAGCTCGCAGAGGCCGAACGGGTCGCGCAGCTGGACCGACAGCGGCCCGACCTGATAGCGGCCCCGGTGGTGGGCCCGGACGGTGTAGGCCAGCTCACGCGAGCCGCCGGCCTCGATCCGGTCGAGCGCGAAACTGACCGGGCCGCCCAGCTCGTAGGGGACCTCGTCGGTCACCCGCACCGGAGCGCACCGGCGGGCGCCGAGGTTGTCCACGCGCAGCGCGACGCCGACATCGTCGCCGGCCGCCACCCGGATGGACCCCATGCCCCGGCCGCAGGCCAGCCGGTAGCGGGTGCGGCAGACGAAGGCGGCCGCGCAGACCGGGAGGGCCACCAGGAGCAGGCCCACCCGCAGCAGGTCCTCCTCACCGATGACGATCGCGCAGGTCACGCTGGTCACCCCGGCGGCGAGGAAGCCCCGGCCGCGCAGCGTCAGACCGCGCAGCGCGGTGAGGAAGTCCCGCGCGGCTCTCATCAGCGGCCCGGTGCTCATCAGTGGCTGGTACTCATCACAGTGGCTGTCGCTCATCAGTGGCTGTGCTCAGCGGCCTCGGTAGGGCCCGCGCACGCCCGGGCGGGGGATGGGAACCCTGGCCAGGATCTCCGCGACGAGGCGCGCGGAGGTCTCGCTGGCCGGCACGCCGGCCAGCGCCATCTCCGGGTGGACGACGAGGCGGTGGGCCAGGACCGGGCCGGCCAGGGCCTGGATGTCGTCGGGTACGACGAAGTCACGCCCGTCGAGCGCGGCTCGGGCCCGGGCCGCCCGGACGAAGTGCAGGGTCGCCCGCGGGGAGGCGCCCAGAATCAGCTCCGGGTGCGGCCGCCGGGTCGCGGTGACCAGGTCGACGATGTACTGCCGCATGTCATCGTGAATGTGCACACCGCGCACGACGGTAACAAGCTTGTTGATTTCCGCCACATCCGTAACCGGTTCGACATCGTCGAGTGGGTTCGAGGTCCCGTGGGTGTCAACCATGGCGAGTTCGGCCGCCGGCGACGGGTAGCCCATCGAGACCCGCGCGGTGAAACGGTCGCGCTGGGCCTCCAGGAGGGGATTCGTCCCCTCCATTTCGATGGGGTTCTGGGTGGCGATGACGAGGAACGGGGGCTCCAGCCGGTAGGACACGCCGTCCACGGTCACCTGGTGCTCCTCCATACACTCCAGAAGGGCCGCCTGGGCCTGCGGCTCGGCCCGGTTGATCTCGTCGCCTACCACGATGTTGGCGAAGATCGGCCCGGGGCTGAAGTCGAATCCGCCGGAGCGGTTGGGCAGCCCGACACCGGTGATGTCGCTGGGGCGCAGGTCCGGGGTGAACTGGATTCGCCGGATGCGGGCATCGATCGAACGGGCCAGTGTCTTGGCCAGCATCGTCTTCCCGACACCCGGCACGTCCTCGATGAGCAGGTGACCCTCGGCCAGCAGGACCACCAATGCCATGCGGATCACGTCGCGCTTGCCGTCGATCACCCGCTCGACCGAGGCGGTGATCCGCCCGGCGACGTCGGCCAGGTGCCCGAGGTCGTTTCCGCTGTCACGCCGGCTGCGCGGCCCGGGATCGGTCAACGTCACGTTGCTCCTCCGCTTCCACGATCCCTTATACCTACGGCGGGCCCGGACGCGGCGTCGATCCGCGCCGCCCGACCACCACTGGGCCGCCCGACCACGACCGGGCCACCGGGCGGCCGGGACGCCCGGCCGCCGAAGGGCCGACCGGCGTTCCCACCAGGACCAGGGACCGACGGCCGGCCCCCGGGGCCGTCCGCTGGCTGGCCCGGAATGCCCAGGAGGTCCCGGGCCGTCGTGCCCGCGCCGCCGGGGCCACATCACGAGTGTGACATCCACACGGGCGGGGTCGGCGATGAGCCGGCTATTGGCCGGCCGGACATGTCCGATGAGGGTGCACGAACGTCCACGCACCGTCGTGGCCGGCGGGCGAATTGGCACGTGGATGGATCGCGGGGGGTGTCAATGTGAGCCCTGGTGGGGAAGAGTGGGGTAGAGTGGCGCGCAGTGGGGGGCTGAGGGCTCTCGTCGCCGTTCCGGTGGGGCGAGGTGCCCGCGTCCTCCGGGCATGGGCGAGGAGGGGCCGGTGTTTCTCGGCAGCCACTCGCCGCGGTTGGACGACAAAGGCCGGATCACGCTGCCGGCGAAGTTCCGTGAGGAACTAGAGGGGGGGCTGGTGATTACCAAGGGCCAGGAACGTTGTCTCTATGTTTTCCCGATGGCCGAGTTCACCCGTATCAGCGAGTCGCTGCGTACCGCCCCCGTCACAGCGAAGGCGTTGCGTGACTACAGTCGGGTTTTCTTTGCCTCGGCGTCCGATGACACTCCCGACCGGCAGGGCCGGGTCACCATTCCAGCGGCGTTGCGTGAGTACGCCGGTCTGAGTGGGCGGTGTGTGGTGAACGGGGCCAACACCCGGGTGGAGATTTGGGACGCCGACCGGTGGGAGACCTACCTGGCCGATCAGGAGGAGCGTTTCTCGGAGCTGTCCGAAGAGGTGCTGCCGGGAGCGGTGTGAGCCGCCCAGCCGCGCACCGACCGCTCGCCCGGCCCGGTCCCGCGAGCCCGCCCGTTCCACCGGACACCACTTCCCCGGTGTCCGGCTCGGCGGCTGGTGGGCTCCGAGCCCGTCGGTCGGTGGCGCACGTGGCCCCGGCGTCCTCGTTCTCCGTGTCCCCGCCCGGTTCCGTTCGATCATCCCCGTCGATTCGATCATCCCCGTCGATCAACCGTGCCGATCACCCATGCCCCGGCGCTCACCTCGCGACGGCCGGCCGGCGTCCCGGGCGCGCATCCTTCCAGCGATGTCGTCCGGTGAACGCGGTGGTCCCGCGCGCCCGGTGGCGCGGCCGGCGCCAGGAGGGAGGGCCGAGCGACGTTCACCCATGAGCCGGTGATGCTCGGTGAGGTCCTCGACCTGCTTTCCCCGGCGCTGACCGAGGAGGGCTCGGTCGTCGTCGACGCCACCCTCGGGCTGGCCGGGCACGCCGAGGCCCTCCTGCGAGCCGCGCCAGGCTCGAGGTTGGTCGGGCTTGACCGTGATCCCGAGGCGCTTGCGGCCGCGCGGGCCCGCCTGGCCCCCTTCGGCGACCGGGTGAGCGTGCACCACGCCCGCTACGACCGGATGCCGGCGGTGCTGGCGACCCTCGGGGTGACGCGGGTGCGCGGCGTTCTGTTCGACCTCGGGGTGTCCTCGCTCCAGCTCGACTCGGTCGAGCGGGGCTTCAGCTATTCCCGCGACGCACCGCTGGACATGCGGATGGACACCACCACCGGGCCGACCGCGCGCGACGTCGTCAACACCTATTCGGTCGGGGAGATCAGCCGGGTTCTGCGGGAGTACGGCGAGGAACGCTTCGCCCGCCGTATCGCGACCGCGATCGTCGCCGAACGGTCCCGCTCGCCGATCGACTCCTCGGCCCGGCTGGCCGAACTCGTCCGGGAGGCGATCCCCGCCGCCGCCCGCCGGGTCGGCGGCCATCCGGCCAAACGAACCTTCCAAGCGCTGAGGATTGAGGTGAACGGCGAGTTGGACGCGTTGCGATCCGCCGTCCCGGCCGCACTGGACTCGCTCGCCGTCGGCGGGCGGATCGTCGTGCTCGCCTACCAGAGCCTCGAGGACCGGCTGGTCAAAAGGGCCATAGCCGAACGTGTGCGGCCTGACGTGCCGCCCGGGCTGCCGTTCGTGCCGGCCGAGCTGGCACCGACCATGCGCTGGCTCACCCGCGGGGCCCAGCCGCCGAGCGACGCCGAGGTGGCGCGCAACCGCCGGGCCGCGCCGGCCCGGATGCGCGCGGCTGAGCGCATTGAGGAGATCGCCGCGTGAGCGCCGCCCGTCCGCTGCCGGTCGACGACTACGACGACGGGATCGGCGGGTACGCCGACGACCGGGCCGAGGCCGCGTACCGCGAGCCGGCCGGGGCCCGGGTCCGGGCTGGCGGAGCGCGCGTCGCCGCGGGCCGCGTCGGCACCGCCGGGGATCGCGTCGGCACCGCCGGGGATCGCGTTGGCACCGCCGGCGATCGGACCGGCATGGCTGGGGAACCGGTCGGCGCCGGCGGCGAACGCGCTGGGACGGCCGCGCCGAGCCGTCCGCACCGACCGTCCCGCCCGCCGGCCCGCCGCGCGCCGGCCGCCCGCCCGCCCCGCGAGCCGCGGCCGCCCGCCGAGGCGCGCCCGGCCGCCTACACCGACCTCGAGCCCGGCCAGGACGATCTCGGCGGGAGCCCGGGCGCGGACCTCGACGGGCCGAGTCCGACCGAGGCGGCACCCGCCGGCCGGCCGGCGGCAGCGGACGACGCGGACCGGGAGTTCCTCACCGTCGTGCGCGGGCGCCCCCGGCGGCGCGCCGCCCGGGCCCCGTTCGTGCTGCTGCTGATGTTCCTGCTCGGCGCCGGCCTGCTCTGCCTGCTGCTGCTCAACACGGCGCTGGCACAGAACTCCTTCCAGCAACACGCGCTGACCCGCTCGTCCAACGAGCTGGCCGACACCGAGCAGGCGCTCTCCCTGCGGCTCGACCAGCTCTCCGACCCGACGCAGCTGGCCCAGCGGGCCGCGCAGCTGGGGATGGTGCCCGGCGGCCTGCCGACCGTGCTCGTGCCGGGCGCGCCGCTGCCGCCCGGCGCGCGGGTCATCGGGCGGGACCCCGCCTCGGGCGCGACCCTCGTCATCGTGCCAGCGCCGCCCGCGCCCCCCGCGGCCAAGCCGGCCACCCCGAAGCCCGGTGCGTCCGCGCCGGCCGCGCCCAGGCCGTCGGCTGGCGCCTCCAGTGCGTCCGCCGCTGCCGCCGCCGGAACGTCCGCCTCCGGTACGTCCGCCTCCGGTACATCCGCCTCCGGTACATCCGCCTCCGGTACATCCGCCGCTGGTGCGTCCGCCTCCGGTGGGACTGCCTCCGGTGGGTCCGCCGGCGGGCCGAGCGCGCCTCCCGGCGGCACCCGGTGACCTCGGCCGACGGCCGAGGGGACGGGGACCCGGGCACGGACGGCTACCCCCGGCGCCGCCCGCCGCGCCCGGGCGGCGCGACCGGCTCGACCCGCTCCGTCGGCTCGGCGAGCGGGCGGACGGCGAGCGCGACCCGCGCGACCGGCGCCCGCGCCGGCATGGCTGGGTCTTCTCGCGCCGGGACGGCCGGGTCCTCTCGCGCCGGGACGGCCGGGTCCTCTCGCGCCGGGACGGCGACCGCCCCTGGCCGCCGCCCCGCCCGTCCGGGCGGGGCGGAACCGGTCCGCCGCGGCGCAACCGCCCGTGACCGGCCCACCCGTCGCCCGCCGGCCAGCCGCCAGGCCCCGCGCCGGCCCCCGGGCGAGTCCGTCCGCCCGGTCCGGGGCCCGATCCGGCTGGCCAACCCGCGCGGCCGGCTGCGCGCGGCCGCGATCTTCCTGGTCCTCGTGATGCTGGTCCTCGCCGGGCGGCTCACCCAGCTGCAGGGGCTGCAGGCCCACGTCTACGCCGACCGGGCCGAAGCCCAGCGGCTGCGCGTCGTCAACCTGCCGGCGGTGCGGGGCACCATCGAGGACCGGAGGGGGGCGACCCTGGCCCAGGACGTCGACGCCCGCTCGGTGTACGCCAACCCGACTCTGGTCACCGACGCCGACGCCCTCGCCCGGACGCTCGCACCCGTCATCAGGCAGCCGGCGTCGGCGCTGGTCCCGAAGCTGCGCCAGCACGGCGAGTTCGTCTACCTGGCCCAGGGCCTGACCCCGGCGGTCGGGGCGAAGGTGAGCGCGCTCGGCCTGAGCGGCATCGGCGTTGTCGAGACCCGCCGGCGGTTCTATCCATCGGGGATGCTGGCCGCCGACGTTCTCGGTTTCACCACCCGCGGCACCAACGACACGATGGTCGGCATGGGCGGTGTCGAGCGGGCCTACGACTCCACCCTGCGGGGCGAGGCCGGCCTGCTGCGCATCGAGCAGGACCCGGCGGGGCGCCCGATCCCGTCGGCCGAGACCCACGAGCTCGAGCCGGAGCCCGGCTCGGCGGTGCGGCTCACCCTCGACCGCGACATCCAGTGGTCGGCCCAGCAGGCCATCACCCAGGCCGTGGCGTCGACCGGCGCCGACGGCGGCACCGCGATCGTCATGGACCCGCACACCGGTGAGGTCATTGCCATGGCCGAGGCGCCGGCGTTCGACCCGAACAACCTGGCCCAGGCGTCGCCGTCCAGCCTGGCCAACCGGGCTGTCAGCAACGTCTACGAACCGGGCAGCACCAACAAGGTCATCACCGTGGCCGCGGCCGTCGATGCCGGGCTGGTCACGCCGAACACCCCGGTGACCGTCCCATCGCATCTGGTGATCGACAAGCAGTCGTTCAGCGACGCCGAGCCGCATGGGACCGAGCACCTGACGGTGACCGGGGTGCTGGCCAAGTCCAGCAACATCGGCGCGATCGAGATCTCCCACGCGCTCGGCACGGCCAGGCTGGAACGCGCGCTGCGCTCCTTCGGGCTCGGCTCGACCACCGGGATCGGGCTGCCGGGGGAGAGCGCGGGCCTGCTGCCGCCGTCGAGCCGATGGGACCCCCAGCAGGCCGCGACCATCTCCTTCGGCCAGGGCATGTCGGCCACGGCGATCCAGATGGCGTCGGTCTACGCGACGATCGCCAACGGCGGGGTACGGGTGAAGCCGAAGATCGTGGAGTCCACCGTGGGCGCCGACGGGACGGTCCACCCCACGCCGACCGACCCGGGCACCCGGGTGGTGAGCCCGGCCACCGCGCGGACCGTCTCCGACATGCTCGAGTCGGTCGCCACCAATGTCGGCACCGCGCCGGCGGCGGCGATTCCCGGCTATCGGGTCGCCGGCAAGACCGGCACGGCCAGCCGATACGACTCAACCCTCCACAAGTACAGCGGCTATGTGTCGTCGTTCATCGGTTTCGCGCCGGCCAACAATCCGCGGCTGGTGGTCGATGTCGTTCTCGACAATCCGCGGCAGGAGTATTACGGCGGAGCGGTGGCGGCGCCCGTCTTCAACAAGATCATGACATTTGCGCTGGCCAGCCTGGGTGTACCGCCCACAACCATGGAACCGCCGAAACTGACGATCGATCTGGACGACCACTCCTGAGCCCACCCGGCACGGGAGTGCCGCTGGGCCGCCGGGCCGCGGCGGCTACTAATGTCGTCCACGTGACCTCACCGGCGCGACCAGCCGCCCCACCGGCCCGGCTGCTCGCCGATCTTCTGGGCGCCGGCGGCGTCGCGGCGGCGGCCGCCGCGCGCGTCGTCGGCCCGTCGGCGGCCGCCGTCGTCCTGCGCGGCGTCACCCACGACTCCCGGGCCGTCCAGCCCGGCGACCTCTACCTGGCCCTGCCCGGAGCGAACACCCACGGCGCCCGCTTCGCCGGCCAGGCGCTGGCCGCCGGCGCGAGCGCGGTCCTGACCGACGCGGCCGGCGTCGCCCTGCTCGGCCCGGACGTCCCCGTGCCGGTCGTCGTGGCCGACGAGCCGGCGACACCGGGGCCGCGGGCGCTGATGGGGCCGGTCGCCGCCTGGCTCTACGGCGACCCGTCAGCCCACCTGCGGCTGCTCGGGGTGACCGGCACCAACGGCAAGACGACCGTGGCCTACCTGCTGGAGGCCGGGCTGCGCGCCGCCGGGACGGCGACCGGGCTCATCGGCACGGTCGAGACCCGGGTGGCCGGCCAGGTTCTGCCCTCGGCCCGCACGACGCCCGAGGCCAGCGACCTGCAGGCCCTGCTGGCCCTGATGGTCGAGCGTGGGGTTGGCGCGGCCGCGATGGAGGTCTCCAGCCACGCGCTGGCCCAGCACCGGGTGGACGGGGCGCGCTTCGCCGGCGCGGTGTTCACCAACCTCAGCCGGGACCACCTCGACTACCACCCGACCATGGAGGACTACTTCGCGGCCAAGGCCCGGTTGTTCGAGCCGGGGCGGGCCGGCGCCGCCGTCGTCTGCGTCGACACCGACTGGGGTCGCCGCCTGGCCGCCGCCCGGCCGGGCGCCGTCCGGGTCGCCTCCCCGGCGGGGCGACCGGGAAGCCTGGGCCAGCGGGGGAGCACCGGCCGGGCCGGGGGCGAAGCCGACTGGGTCGCCGCCGACTGGGTCGCGGCTGATGTGGAGGCGAGCCCGGCGGGATCGGCCTTCCGCGCGCTGGGCCCGGGCGGCCTGGAGGTGCCGCTGCGGATCGCCCTGCCCGGAGCGTTCAACGTCGCCAACGCGTTGTGCGCGCTCGCGCTGCTCGTGGCGACCGGCGTGCCACCCGAGCCGGCGGCCGCCGGCATCTCCACGCTGCCTGGCGTGCCGGGCCGCATGGAGCGGGTCGAAGCGGCTGTGCCGCCGGCGGGGGGGCCGCCGTTCACAGGGATCGTCGACTACGCGCACACGCCGGACGCCGTCGAGCGGCTCCTGGCCACCGTGCGGGCGCTGGTCGGCTCCGGACGGGTGCTCGCGGTGCTCGGCTGCGGGGGCGACCGGGACCCGGGCAAACGGCCGCTGATGGGCGCGGCCGTGGCCGCGGGCGCCGACGTCGCCATCCTGACCAGCGACAACCCTCGCTCCGAGGACCCGGAGCTGATCCTGGCGGCGATGGCCAACGGTGCCCGGACGGTCGGTTTGGCCGGCGGCGAGGTCGTCGTGGAGCACGACCGGGCGGAGGCCATCGCGCTGGCCGTGCGGCTCGCGCGGCCGGGCGACGTCGTGGTCGTCGCGGGCAAGGGCCACGAGCGCGGCCAGGAGATCGACGGGGTCGTGTACCCGTTCGACGACCGCGAGGTGCTGCGGGCCGCGCTGAGCGGCGTGTCCGCGTGAACGTCCGGCCCAACGATCATAGTCCTACCGATCACAGTCCCATCGATCACAGTCCCGCCGATCACGAGCACACCGATCACGAGCACACCGATGACAGGGGGATCCAGGCGTGAGAGGCGTACTCGTCGCGGCCCTGGTCGCGCTGGTCGTCTCGCTGCTGGGGACGCCGTGGGTGATCCGGTTCTTCCGGCGCCAGGGCTACGGGCAGGAGATCCGCGAGGACGGGCCGTCCAGCCACAAGACAAAGCGCGGCACGCCGACCATGGGCGGCACGGTGATCATCCTTGCCACCCTGGCCGGCTACTTCTTCGCCCACCTGATCACCCAGAAGGGCTTCACCGCCTCCGGGCTGCTGGTGCTCATGGTCATGACGGGCCTGGGCATCGTCGGCTTCCTGGACGACTACATCAAGATCCGTAAGCAGCGCAGCCTCGGTCTGACCGCGCGTACGAAGTTCGCCGGGCAGGCCGTCGTCGCCCTCGCCTTCGGCCTGTTAGCCGTGCGGTTCAAGAACGGCGAGCACCTGCTGCCCGGCTCGACCTACATCTCGGTGATCCGGGACACCGGCTTCTCGGTCGGCCTCATCGGCTTCCCGCTCCTGGCCTGGATGATCATCGCCGCGACGTCCAACGCGGTGAACCTCACCGACGGCCTCGACGGCCTGGCCGCCGGGACCTCAGCCATGGTCTTCGGCGCCTACGTGGTGATCTCGTTCTGGCAGTTCGGCAACACCTGCCAGCGCGCGCACCTGGTCGCCGGCTGCTACGTGGTGCGCGACCCGCTGGACGTGGCGCTGGTCGCGGCGGCGGCGATGGGGGCCTGTTTCGGCTTCCTGTGGTGGAACGCGAGCCCAGCCAAGATCTTCATGGGGGACACCGGCTCGCTGGCCCTCGGCGGCGCCTTCGCCAGCATCGCGATCGTCAGCCGTACCGAACTGCTGCTGTTCGTGCTGGGCGGCCTGTTCGTCGTCGAGACGCTGTCGGTGATCATCCAGGTCGCGTTCTTCAAGGCGACCAAGCGCCGGGTGTTCAACATGGCGCCGATCCATCATCACTTCGAGCTGGCGGAATGGCCGGAGACCACGGTCATCATCCGGTTCTGGATCGTGTCCGGCCTGGCCGTCGCGTTCGGGCTCGGCCTGTTCTACGCCGATTTCCTCTCCCAGCGGGGCGGCTGAGCCCGACCGACTGGGCCGCCGGCCCCCAGAAGGGGTGGCCGGCGGAGAGACCGGCCACCTCGGCGCCCGACACGCCCCCGATGTCCCCGTGCCGCGGGGCGCGAGCGGGGACCATGCGACGAGCGGGCGCGCGCGAGGAGTGTCCGGCGCCCGCGGGGACCAGGCGGCGAACCGGACGTGCGCGCCCGGCGGCGATGGCCCGGCGCGGGCCGTGAGGGGGATGGGGTGTGACGACACTCGGCACGGCCGCCTCGCCGCCCGCCGGGCGGCCGGAGAGGGGCGGCGGGTCCGGTCCCGCCTCGTCCGGTCCCTCCGGTCCCTCCGGCCCGGCCGGCTCGGCCGAGGCGAGCGACCCGGCCGCGCCGGTTCCGCTGCTGGCCCGCCCGCTCGCGTCCTACTACCTGGTCCTCTTCTCCGCCGGGCTGTTGCTGCTGCTGGGCCTGGTGATGGTCCTGTCGGCGTCCAGCGTCCGCTCGTACGAGGACTTCGGCTCCTCCTACGTCGTGTTCATCCGCCAGGCGACCTGGGTCGCCATCGGCCTGCCGCTGCTGGCGGTGGCCAGCCGGGTGCCGCCGCGGTACTTCCGGGGCCTGGCCTACCCGGTGCTGGCCCTGGCGCTGCTGCTGCTGGCCGTCGTGCTGGTGCCGCCGTTCGGGTCGTCGGTCAACGGCGCGCGCCGGTGGATCGCGCTGGGGCCGTTCTCGATCCAGCCCAGCGAGCTGGCCAAGCTCGGCCTGCTGCTGTGGGGCTCGGACCTGTTCGTCCGCAAGCAGCGGTTGCTGACTGACTGGAAGCACCTGCTGGTCCCGCTGGTGCCGGTGACCATCTTCATCTCGTTGTTGATCATGATGGAACCCGATATGGGGACCACGATCGTGATCGTCTCCATCCTGCTGACCCTGCTGTGGGTGGTGGGGACGCCGATGGCGGTCTTCGGCTCCCTGGTCGCGCTGATCGTCGCGTCGGGCGCGGTCATGGCTATCACCGAGCCGTACCGGATGGAACGGCTGCTGTCGTTCCGGAACCCGTGGAAGGACGCGAGCGGCACCGGCTACCAGGCCGTGCAGGGCCTCTACGCGCTCGGCTCCGGCGGCTGGTGGGGCGAGGGGCTCGGCGCGTCCCGGGAGAAGTGGCCCGACCTGCTGCCGCACGCGCACACCGACTTCATCCTGGCGATCATCGGTGAGGAGCTGGGCCTGCTCGGGTCCCTGGTGGTGGTGTCCCTGTTCGCGACGCTGGGCTACGCGGGCATCCGGGTGGCCCACCGCTCCCGTGACCCGTTCGCGCAGCTGGCCGCGGCCGGCATCAGCGGCTGGATCATCTGCCAGGCCGTGGTCAACATGGGAGCGGTGATCGGGCTGGTCCCGATCACCGGCATCCCGCTCCCGCTGGTGTCCTTCGGCGGCTCGGCGCTGCTGCCGACCATGGTCGTCGTCGGGATGCTGCTCTCGTTCGCCCGGGCCGAACCGGCGGCGGAGCGGCTGCTGGCCCGCCGGGCCGCCGACCGCCGGGCCGCCGGCCGGTTCCGGGCGGCCCGGCGCGCGGCCGCCCGCCGCGGCCGCGGGGCAGCTGCCCGGGGCGCCCGCCGCGTGGCCACCAGGGCCGGCGAGGATCCCCGGCTTGAGGCGGCCCGCCGGATCGGCGAGCGGGCCCGCGAGCGCGGCATGGTGTGACCCGGGTGTGACCCGGCGACCATCCGGGACCGGTGGTGTGCCATCGTGGCGGCGATGCTCAGGAGTGTGATGCTCGCCGGGGGTGGCACGGCGGGCCATGTCGAACCCGCGTTGGCGGTCGCCGACGCGTTGCGCGCCCACGATCGCCGGCTGCGGGTGACCCTGATGGGCACCGAGAGCGGGCTGGAGGCGCGGCTGGTCCCGGCCCGGGGCTACCCGCTGGTCACCGTGCCGAAGGTGCCGTTGCCGCGCAGCCTCAGCCCGGCTCTGCTCAGCGTCCCGGGCCGGCTGGCCGGCGCGCTCGGCCAGGCCAGTGCGGCCCTGCGGGAGACCCGGGCCGACGTCGTCGTCGGCTTCGGCGGCTACGTGTCCGTCCCGGCCTACCTGGCCGCGCGGCGGGCCGGCATCCCGATCGTCGTCCACGAGGCGAACCCGCTGCCCGGCATCGCCAACCGCCTGGGAGCCCGCTTCACCCCGTTCGTCGCGGTGTCCTACCCGAACACGCCGCTGCGCGGGGCCCGGCTGACCGGCATCCCGCTGCGCCCGGAGATTCTCCAGCTCGACCGGGGCGAGGCGGCCCGGCGGGCGGCCGCGCTGTCCTACGGGCTGGACCCGGGGCGCCCGACCCTGCTGGTGTTCGGTGGCTCCCAGGGGGCACGCACCATCAACGAGGCCACCCTGGGCGCGGCGGGCGCCCTGACCGCGGCCGGTGTGCAGGTGCTGCACGCCACCGGGCCCAAGAACATCGACGCCGCCCGGGACGCGCTGCCGCGCGGCCTGCCGTCCCGCTACGTGCTGCGCCCCTACCTGGACCACATGGCCTCCGCCTACCAGGCCGCCGACCTGGCGCTGTGCCGGTCGGGCGCGATGACCTGCGCCGAGCTGGCCGCCATCGGGCTGCCAGCCGTCTACGTGCCGCTGCCGATCGGCAACGGCGAGCAGCGCCGTAACGCCCTGCCGGTGGTGGAGGCGGGCGGCGGCCTGCTGGTCGACGACGCCGAGCTGTCGGCGTCGTGGGTGGCCGGGAACGTCCCGCCGCTGCTGACCGCGCCCGAGCAGCTGGGCAAGATGACGGCGGCGGCGGCGGGGTCCGCGTTTCCGTCGGCGGCGGCCGATATCGTTTCGATGATCGTGGAGGCCGAGCCGACACGGCGGCGCGGGCACGGCCGGCACAGTGCCCTCTGAGATGCACAGTGCCCGCTGGGACACACAGTGCCCGCTGAGATGTTGACGCGCCCGCTGAGATGTTGACGCGGCTGGGGCCCGGATGGGGGAGGAGAGCCCGATGAGCGATCCGTTGCTGCCGGCCGGATACGAGCGTCCGCACCTCGTCGGCATCGGCGGGGCCGGGATGAGCGGACTGGCCCGGCTGCTGCTGCGCCGGGGCGCGCGGGTGTCCGGAAGCGATGTGAAGGACTCCCGCCGGCTGGCCGCCCTGCGGGCCCTGGGTGCAGAGATCCGGCTCGGGCACGACCCGGAGCAGGTCGGGTCGGCCTCGCTGGTCGTGTACTCGCCGGTCATTCCGGCCGGCAACGTCGAGCTGGCCAGCGCCCGCCGGCGCGGCCTGCCGGTGGTCGACCGGGTCGAGGCGCTGGGCGCGCTGATGGCCGGCTCCCAGGGGGTCGTCGTTGCCGGGTCTCATGGCAAGACGACGACCACCTCCATGCTCACAGTCGCGTTACAGGCCTGTGGGCAGGACCCGTCGTTCGTCATCGGCGGGGACGTCAACGAAGCCGGCTCCAACGCCCACGCCGGCTCGGGGGAGATCTTCGTGGCCGAGGCCGACGAGGGTGACGGGGCCTTCACCCACCTGCGCCCGCGCGGGCTGGTGGTGACCAACATCGAGACCGAGCCGGCCGACGCCGGGCTGGCCGCCTACCTGGCCTTCGCCGAGCGGGTCGGGCCGGACGGGTTCGTCGTCGCCTGCCAGGACGACAGCGGTGCCCGCGAGCTCGCCGCCGCCCTGCGCTCGGCTCCGGACCCGCCCCGGGTCACCACGTATGGCACCGCGGCCGACGCCGACGTCCGGCTCGAGTCGCCGACCGTCGCCACGGTCGGGTCGGTCGGCTCGACCGGCGAGATCGTCGCCCGCGGCCGCCGGCTCGGCACGGTCACGCTGCGGGTGCCCGGGCTGCACAACCTGCGTAACGCGGCCGGGGCGCTCGCGGCCGGGCTGGAACTCGGTCTGCCCGCCGCCGGGCTGGTGGCGGGGCTCGGCTCGTTCGGCGGGGTCCGTCGCCGGTTCGAGTACAAGGGCGTGGCCGGCGGGGTACGGGTCATCGACGACTACGCCAACCACCCGACGAAGATCGCCGCCGTCCTGCGTACGGCGCGGGCGGTCGCGGCGGGCGGGCGGCTCGTGGTCGCCTACCAGCCGGATCTCTACAGCCGGGTGGCCGCGGCCGCGCCCGCCTTCGGCGCCGCGCTCGGCCTGGCCGACGCGGTGGTGGTCATGGCGGTCTTCGGCGGGGCCGAGGAGTCCATCCCCGGGGTGACCGGCGCGATGATCGCGGCCGAGGTGCCGTTGCCGGCCGGTGATGTGGTCTACGAGCCGTCCTGGTCGGCGGTGGCCGAGCGGGTCGCTCGGTTCAGCCGGCCCGGCGACGTCGCGCTGACGGTCGGAGCGGGCGACGTGACGCTGCTGGGCGGGGAGATCATGCGGGTTCTGGCCGAGCGCTCGGCCCTCACCGGCTGACCGGGCCAGCCCGGCGCCGCGCCCGGCCGGGGGACCCGGCTCGGGCGGGCGGGCGGGCGGCCGGGGATCAGTCGGTGGGCTCCAGCAGGACGACCGGGATCTCGCGCTCGGTCCGGCTCTGGTGGTCGACCAGATGCGGGATCTTCGTGGTCAGCGCCCGATAGGCGATGTCCCGTTCGGTGCCCGCGGTGGTGTGCGCCTTGACCGGGAACCGTCGCGAGCCGTGCTCCACGATCGCCTCGGGATTCGCGAGCAGGTTGAAATACCAGTCGGGGTGGCGAGGGGCCGCCATGTTCGACGCGAAGACGATCAGCCGGCCCATGGCGTCCTCGGCGTAACCCAGTGGGGTCGCGTGCGCGCGCCCCGAGTGGGCTCCGGTCGTCGTGAGCAGGATGAGGTCGGCGCCGGCCAGCTCGGCGATCGTCAGCGTCCCGGCGTTCTCGCGGTAGTCGTCGATCACCTTCTGGTTGAACGCCCGCCGCTCGGTCCCGAACTCGTCCTTGCCGGGCGCGTTCTTGCCGGGCGCGATATCGCCGGGATCGTTCTTGCCGACATCGTTCTTGCCGGCATCGTCCGTCGTGGCCACGTCACACTTCCTCTCGTCCACTCCCGTCGGATGAGGGACTCAGGCCGGCGAGAAACGCGGGACCGACAGCGGTGATCGTACCCGCGCCGAGCGTCAGGATGAGCAGGCCGGTCGGGGCGGTCCCGGCGCCGGCGTCGGCCGTCAGCCGGCCGACGAGATCCGCCCAGGCGACGTAGGCGACGTCGGCGGGAGCGGTGATGCGCTCGGCCAGCTGCCGGGCGTGGAGACCGAGATCGTTCTTCTCCCGGGCCGCGTAGATGTCGGTGACGTAGACCCGGTCCGCCGAGCCGAACGCCTCGGCGAAGTCGTCCAACAGGGCCGCCAGGCGGCTGTAGGTGTGCGGTTGGACGATCGCCCAGACGGCCCGCTCGCCCGCGCGGGCCCGGGCCGCGGCCAGCGTCGCCCGGATCTCGGTCGGATGGTGGGCGTAGTCGTCGATAACCTCGACCGGGCCGTGGCGGCCGGGCACGGCGGGCAGCGCGCCGACCGGGGTGAAGCGACGGGCGGCGCCCGTGAACGTGCCCAGCGCCGCCGCGGCGGCCGCGGGGTCCACGCCCAGCTCAGCGGCGGCGGCGAGGGCGGCGAGGGCGTTGCGCACCATGTGCTCGCCGGGCAGAGCGAGGCTGAGAGTGGCCACGGGATACCCGTCCCGGGTGATGGTGGCCTTCGCCCCGGCGGCGTCCTGGCTGACGTTCACGGCCCGCCAGCGGGGTGCCCAGCCGGGAGCGGGGGCCTCGGCCAGCCCGTAGCCGATCAGCGCGGGGGCCTCGGTGACGGCGGCCGTCTCGGCGGCGAGCGTCACGGTCGCCCGCGCGCCCGGGTCGTCGAAACAGACGATCATCCGGCCGCCGGCGGAACCGGGACGGACGCGGCGCAGGAAGCCCGCGAAGGCGGTCCGCACGGCGGCCGCGTCCGGGAACAGGTCCGGGTGTTCCCACTCGACGTTGGTCACGACCGCCACGAGTGGCTCGAGGCCGGCGAAGGCGCCGCCGTACTCGTCGGCCTCCAGCACGAAGACCCGGCCCGCCCCGACGATGCCGCCGGTGCCGCTGCCCGGGCCGGCGGTCAGCCCGGTTCCCGGCCCGGTTCCGGGCCCGGTTCCCGGCCGGGCGAGCGCCGGCACCTCGGCCCCGATGACCGCCGTCGGATCGAGCCCCGCGGCGCGCAGGATCACGGTCAGCATCGACGAGGTCGTGGTCTTGCCGTGCGAGCCGGCCACCGCGACCAGGTCGAACCCGGCGGTCAGGGCGGGCAGCCACTCGGACCGGCGGGCCAGCGGCACGCCGGCGGCCCGGGCCGCGAGGACCTCGGGATGGTCGTCGGGCAGCGCGCTGGAGGCGACCACGACGTCGACCCCGTCGAACTCGGCGGCGAGGGCGGCCGGGTCGGCCGCCGGGCCGGTGCGGACGCGGGCGCCGGCGGCCCGCAGGGCGCTGACCCGGGGCGAGTCCTCCTGGTCACTGCCGCTGACGGTGTCGCCCCGGGCCAGCTGGATGTGCGCGAGGGCGGACAGGCCGGAACCCCCGATGCCGAGGAAGTGGACGTGGCGGGGTTCGCGAGCGGGCACCCCCGCAGTGAACACCACCGGCCCAGTCCACCGGCCCTGTCCACCGGCACGGCACGCGGCCGGAGCGGTCGGTCAGCGGTAGGGCGCTGGTTCGTCGCTCAGGGTCAGCGCGTACTCGACCAGCTCGATGAGGGTCGCCGTGGCCGACTCGCGGTCGCGCGCGTCGAGCAGGACGACCGGGATCGCCGGGTCGAGGGTGAGCGCGTCGCGGACGTGGGTGGCGGTGTGGGTGACGTCGTTGTTGAAGCAGTTGACCCCGACCACGAACGGGACGCTGCGTTCCTCGAAGTAGTCGATGGCCGGGAAGGACGCGGCCAGGCGCCGGGTGTCGGCCAGCACGACCGCGCCGATCGCGCCGGTCGAAAGGTCATCCCACATAAACCAGAACCGTTCCTGGCCCGGGGTCCCGAACAGGTAGAGGACCAGGCCGTCGCCCAGGGTGATCCGGCCGAAGTCCATGGCCACCGTGGTCGTCCGCTTGTTGTCGAGCCCGTCGATGTCGTCGACGGGGATGCTCGCCGTCGTCATCGCGGCCTCGGTGCGCAGCGGCGTGATCTCGCTCACCGCGCCGACGAACGTCGTCTTGCCGACACCGAAGCCGCCGGAGACGACGACCTTGACCGGGGTGAGTGACGGCGCCTCGGTGCCGGCGCCGGGCTGGGGCGGCCTCACGCGACCCGCGCCCAGGCAGCCGGCGCGCCGCTCGCCGCCGCGCCGCTCGCCACCGCGGCGCCGGTCCCGGTCGAAGCCGTCCGGGCTCGGCTCGTCCCGGCTCCGGCGGATCGCCGGTCCGTACCCATCCTGCTCTTTACCCCCGACCACGCGAGAAGTCCCCGGGCGCGGCCTGACCGCGTGTAGCGGCCCTGGCGGGACCGCCGCGCGTCAGGGCCACGCCATCCTAGTCGGCCGCCCGGAACGCTCCGCTCGCGGCTGGGACAAAACCGGCCCAGAGTGGCCGGAACCCCACGAGACGCCGCCGATACCGCCCCGGCCGGGAGGCTGCAACGAGCGGAGGATGACACCGATGTGATGACGCGCCGACGGCTTCCTTGACCCTCGTCGAAGGCGTGCCTACTGTCCGATCCACGGTCGCAAGTTGACATAACATTAACCGTCTAGTTGACGGTGAAGGTTGAGGCTCGCAGACCGTTTTCCGTTCCGCGGACCCCCTGACGCTGCCTTCCCCGCCGCGCCGGGGCACGCGGGGCATCCGACCTGTTCACGTACCGAAGCCGCCGGAGGACCGACACCGTAATGGCCGCCCCCCAGAACTACCTTGCGGTGATCAAGGTCGTCGGTATCGGCGGCGGTGGCGTCAACGCGGTCAACCGAATGATCGAGGTTGGCCTCAAGGGCGTCGAGTTCATCGCCATCAACACCGACGCCCAGGCGCTCCTGATGAGTGATGCCGACGTCAAGCTCGACGTCGGCCGCGAACTGACCCGAGGACTGGGCGCCGGCGCCGATCCGGAGGTGGGCCGCCAGGCCGCCGAGGACCACCGTGAGGAGATCGAGGAGGTCCTCAAGGGGGCCGACATGGTCTTCGTCACCGCGGGCGAGGGCGGTGGCACCGGCACCGGCGGCGCGCCCGTCGTGGCGAACGTCGCCCGGTCGCTGGGCGCCCTGACGATCGGTGTGGTCACTCGGCCGTTCACCTTCGAGGGCCGCCGCCGGGCCACCCAGGCCGACGCCGGCATCGAGGCGCTGCGCAACGAGGTCGACACCCTCATCGTCATCCCCAACGACCGGCTGCTCCAGATGGCCGACCGGGACATCAGTGTCCTGGACGCCTTCCGCAGCGCTGACCAGGTGCTGCTGTCCGGTGTCCAGGGCATCACGGACCTGATCACGACCCCGGGTCTGATCAACCTCGACTTCGCCGACGTGAAGACCGTCATGTCCCACGCCGGCAGCGCCCTGATGGGTATCGGCCGGGCCAGAGGCGACGACCGGGCCATCGTGGCGGCCGAACAGGCGATCGCGTCGCCGCTGCTCGAGGCGAGCATGGACGGGGCCCAGGGCGTCCTGCTCAACATCTCCGGCGGCTCCGACCTCGGCCTCTTCGAAATCAACTCGGCCGCCGAGCTGGTCGCCGACGCCGCGCATCCCGAGGCGAACATCATCTTTGGCGCGGTCATCGACGACGCGCTGGGCGACGAGGTCCGGGTCACGGTCATCGCCGCCGGCTTCGACACGCTCCCCGACCGGCGGATGCGCGGGCGCAAGGGCGGGACGCAGGGCGGCCCGGCGCCGGGCGCGGCTCCCGTCCAGCCCGCGCCGGCTCCCGTCACGCCGGCGCCGCCACCGCCGCCGGCGCCCCCGGCGCGGCCGGCCCGGCCAGCCGTCGGGTCCGGGCCGGGCGCGGGCGCGACGAGCGGCGCGCTGCCCCCACTGGGCCCGATCCCGGGGGCCACCGTGCCCGACATCGCCCCGTCGTCGGCCCCGTCGGCTCCAGCCCCGGCGCCGGCGTCGGGCGGCGGCGCGCCGGTGGGCGGCGGGCCGGTTCCGCCGGCGCGCGCAACCGCGGGCTCCGGCGTGGACGGGCGTCGGATCGTTTCGCCGCCGCCCCGGCCGGCCACCCCGGGGAGCGGGCGGACGGTGCTGAACAACGGTCTGCCCCCGGCGCCGGCCGAGGCGGCCGATCCCCACCGCGCCGTCGGTGAGGTCGACGGCGTCACGCCCGACCCGGCGCGGGCGCCCTACCCGCGTTACGCACCGGACCCGGCGCCGGAGCGGAGCATCCCCGCGTCCGGTGACCTGGGCGCGCCCCGAAGCGTCGGCGCGGTCGATCCGGGCCGGACGCCGATGCCGGGCCGGGAGCCGCTGGGCGAGGCCGCGCCGGCCCGCGAGCCCTACCCGCCGGCCTCGGGCCCGCGGGAGGGCGGGCGGCCCATCTACCCGTCGCCGGTACGGCCGCGCCCCCGCCCGGTGCGGCCGATCGCGGACGACGAGGACGAGCTCGACGTACCCGACTTCCTCAAGTAGGCCGGCGTGCCGAGCGCGCTCACCTCGCGGGCCGGTGGGGTCAGCACCGGCGCCTACGACGGGCTGAACCTGGGTGACCACGTCGGTGACGACCCGGGGGCCGTCACCGAGAACCGGCGGCGGTTGCGCCAGGTGCTCGCCCGGCCCGTCCAGTACATGCGGCAGGTGCACGGCCGGGACGTGGCGGTCGTCCACGACGGCGCCGGGTGGCCGGCTGAGGGCGCGCCGGAGGTCGACGCGATGGTGACCACGGCGCCCGACCGGGTTCTCGCCGTACTCGTCGCGGACTGCGTCCCGGTCGTCCTGGCTGGCCCGGGCATCGTGGCGGTCGCGCACGCCGGCCGGGCGGGCCTCGCGGCCGGTGTGATCCCGGCGACGGTCTCGACCATGATCGGTCTCGGCGCGGACGCGGCCGCGCTCACGGCGGCGGTCGGACCGTCGGTGTGCGGTCTCTGCTACGAAGTTCCGGCGGGGATGCGGGCCGACGTGGCCGGGCGGGTGCCGGCGGCCTGGGCGTCGAGCCGGGCCGGGACGCCGGCCCTCGACCTGCGGGCGGGCGTCGCCGCCCAGCTGAGCGACCTCGGCGTCGGGTCGATCGCCGTCTCGCGACGGTGCACTCGCGAGGACCCGCGGCTCTACTCGCACCGGCGCGACGGCATGACCGGGCGGTTCGCCGCGCTCGCGTGGCTGGGGGAGTCGGTCGCGTACGGGGAGCCGGTCGCGGCGTGACCGGCGTCACCGGCTCGGCTGGCGCGAGCGGCGCGAGCGGCTCGGCTGGCGCGAGCGGCTCGGCTGGGGCGAGCGGCTCGGCTGGGGCGAGCGGCTCGGCTGGGGCGAGCGGCTCGGCTGGGGCGAGCGGCGGCCCCACGGGTGATCCCGGCCGGCGGGCGGAGCTGGCCGCGAACCTGCTGGCGGTACGGGCCCGGGTCGCCCGGGCGGCTCGCGCCGCCAGCCGGGACGCGGCCGGGATCACGCTGATCGCGGTGAGCAAGACCTGGCCGGCGGCCGACGTCGCGGCGCTGCGCGACCTCGGTCAGCTCGACTTCGCCGAGAACCGGGAGCAGGAAGCCCGGCTCAAGGTACCGGCGGTTCTCGCGACGGCGCCGCCGCGCGCGACGGCGCCGGTCACGGCCGATGACGGCCCGCAGGCCGGGCCGGGCCCCGAGGCCCGGCCGGTCCGCTGGCACTTCGTCGGGCAGCTGCAGCGGAACAAGTCGCGGGCCGTCACGGCGTGGGCCGACTGGGTGCACACGGTCGACCGGCCGAGCCTGGTGCCGGCGCTGAGCCGAGCCGCGACCGAGTCGGGTCGCCTGCTGACGGTGTGCATCCAGGTCAGCCTGGACGAGGCGGGGGAGCGGAGTGCGTCCGGGCGGGGTGGAGCGCCGCCGGTCGAGGTCCCGGCGCTGGCTGACGCGGTGGCTGGCGCGGATGGGCTACGCCTGGCCGGTGTGATGGCCGTCGCGCCCAGGGGTCGGCCTGCGCGGCCCGCGTTCGCGCTGCTGCGGGCGGTGGCGGATCGCATGGTGATGGACCACCCGGCGGCGACGGCGGTAAGCGCCGGCATGTCCGGTGACCTTGAGGACGCCGTGGCCGAGGGTGCGACACACCTACGGATCGGCACCGCTTTGTTCGGTCACAGGGGTGCTGTCCCTTAGAGTCCCCACCATGGGTGTCGCGCGCAGGGCGATGGTGTACCTCGGCCTCGCCGAAGAGGATGAATACCTCGAGGACGACTACGACGACAGGGTGGACGATCATGTCCACGACGATCGTCGAGAGGTGCGTGAGCCGCTGCCGGTCGAACGATCGGTGCGCCGGATCGAGGCTCGGGAGGAGCCGCCCGCCATGCCGCGACGGCCGGTCGAACACCTACGTCCCGCCGGGCAGGCCCCCATGCGCCGGGTCGCTCCGATCGACGAACCAGCACCCTACCGTATAACAACGCTCCAACCACGAAGCTACAATGAGGCCCGCCAGATCGGGGAAGAGTTCCGCGACGGCACACCCGTTATCATGAACCTGACCGACATGGATGATGTTGACGCGAAGCGGCTGGTCGACTTCGCGGCGGGCCTGGTCTTCGGCCTCCGCGGTCGCATCGAGAAGGTGACGAACAAGGTCTTCCTTCTCTCGCCGGACAACGTCGAGGTCACCGAGACGGACAAGCGGCGGATCCGCGAAGGCGGGTTCTACAATCAGTCGTGACCCACCGTTGAGGGCATGGGCGCGGGGCCCCTGGGGGCCCCACCCTGCCCGTTCAGTACAGGAGTGACCACTATCAGCGTACTTGGCACCTTGCTCGTCTGGGCGCTGACGATCTACCTCCTGTTGCTGGTAGCTCGGATGGTCATCACACTCGTGCAGCAACTGAGCCGGTCCTTCCAAGCGGCCGGTCTGCTCGCCGTGGTGTTCGAGGTCGTCTTCAGCGCCACCGACCCTCCCCTGCGGGTACTGGGTAGGTACATCCCCCCGCTCAGGGTCGGTACCGTAGCGTTTGATCTCGGCTTCCTGCTGCTCTTCATCGTGATCCTGGTCCTGAGGCGGTACGCCCAGGACCTCGGGTAGCGACCCATGTGTCGCGGATGGATGGCAGCGCGGCAGACTGCCGGGAGAAAGCCCTCTCTTCAGGGAGCGGGAATGCCGCTATCGGGCCGACGACGGCGCCCTGACCACGCAGCGTCGCCGGCGGCTCATGACCTGGGATCACCAGAGGAGGCGACGTGGCTCTGACACCGCAGGATGTTCAGAACAAGGTCTTCAGCCCCACCCGGTTCCGTACCGGATACAACGAGGACGAGGTCGATACCTTCCTCGACGAGGTCGAGGCCGAGCTGACTCGGCTCCTCGACGAGAACACCGACCTGCGCCGGCAGGTGGACGACTCGCGCCGCGGCGGCGCCGGCGTCCCCGCGCAGGTGCTCGAGGAGAACCAGCAGCTGCGCCGGCAGCTCGAGGAGAACCGGCGCCAGCTCGCCCAGACCCAGGCGCAGGCCCAGCAGGCGCAGCAGCAGGCGGCCCAGGCGCAGGCCCAGGCCGCCCAGGCGGCGCAGGCCGCGCAGCGCGAGCGGGCCGCCGGCACCGGCCCCGGTGCCGCGGTGATGCCGGCGGCGCAGGCCGCGCCGCCCGCGCGTACCGGCAACTCCGCGATCGACGCGGAGATCGAGGCCCGAGTGGCCCGCACTCTGGTGCTGGCCCAGCGCACGGCCGACGAGGCTCTGCGGGAGGCGCGCAGCGAGTCCGAGCGCGCCCGCCGCGAGGCCCGCGCCGACGCCGACCGGATCATCGGCGAGGCCCGCGCCCACGTGGCCGAGCAGCTCGGCGGCCTCGAGGACGACAAGCGCCGGCTCGAGGGCCAGGTCGAGCAGTTGCGGGCGTTCGAGCGGGAGTACCGCACCCGCCTGCGGGCCTACCTGGAGATGCAGCTGCGTGATCTCGACGGCATGCCCACCCAGCCGGCCGTCGGGGCCGGTCCGGCCCGCCCGCCGCTCAACCCGGGCGCCGGGGGCGCGCCGGCTCCGAACGCCATCCAGCCGGGAATGCAGCAGCCGCCGCACGCGGCGCCCGGCGGCCCCCCGATGGGCGGTGGCTTCGCGGCCAACGCGCAGATGCAGCCAGCCATGGTCCGCGGCGGGGAGAACGGCGGTCCGCGTCAGCCTGAGATGGAACCGGCTCGGCGTGAGCCGACTGGCATCCAGCAGGAGTTCTAGTTCCGCTCGCCGTTTCACGTGATCACCATCAGTGGGATCGGGCTGGGGGTCGCGGCCATCGCGGCGGTGCTTGCCGCGCTGGTTGACCCCGTGTGGGGCTATGTGTCCCTGGTGCTCAGCTTGGCGTCGGCCGCTGTGCTGACTGTCGGTGTTGGACGGCTGGCTCGCCGTGGCTGAGCCGGTGTACTCCGCCGTGATCTACACGGCCCTGGCCGCGATGCGCATCACCGGGCTCCGTCCCGAAGTCCGCGGGGCCGAGCACGTGCCGCGGGTCGGCGGGGCCGTGGTTGCCGTGAACCACATCTCCTACCTCGACTTCGTGCTCGCCGGCGTGCCCTGCTGGGCCAGCGGCCACCGGCTGATCCGTTTCATGGCGAAGGAAGCGGTGTTCCGCCACCGCATCGCCGGGCCGCTCATGCGCGGCATGCGCCACATCCCCGTCGACCGGTCCGCCGGCGCGCCGGCCTACCAGCGGGCCGTGGCGGCCCTGCGGGCCGGTGAGCTGGTCGGTGTGTTTCCCGAGGCGACCATCAGCCCGAGCTTCTGCCTCGAGTCGTTCCGCACCGGCGCGGTCCGGATGGCGGGCGAGGCCGGCGTGCCGATCGTTCCGATCGTGATCTGGGGGGCCCAGCGGCTGCTTACGAAGGGTCACCCGGGACGGGGCGAGACGGGCGGGCACCAGCGCCCGGGCCTGGGCCTGGCGTCCGCGCGGCGAGTGCCTGTCTCGGTGACCGTCGGCGAGGCGTTCAGGCCCTCGCCCGCCGCGACCAGCGAGCCCGAGACCGACACCCGACGGCTGCGGGCCCGGATGTACACGCTGCTGGATGACGCCCAGCGCGCCTACCCGGACGCCGGCCGGTCGGCTCCTGGCGAGACGCCCGCCTGGTGGCTCCCGGCGCACCTGGGCGGCGGGGCGCCACCGCCGGTGACGCCCCGCGAGCCCTGACCCGTCCGCCCGTCAGGCGCGGCGCAGCCGGAAGCGCAGGCCGAGGTCGCCCGCGTCTGCCCAGCCCGCCGCGCCGCCGGCCGGGGACTCGGTCTCGGTGAAGGCGACCGCGAGAACCTCGGTCGCGACGGTCTCGCCGTGCGCCCGCAGGCTGGCCGCCGTCTCGGGGTCGGACGCGGCCCACTCCAGCCGGATCCGGTCGGTGACCTGAAGGCCGGCTGCCTTGCGGGCGTCCTGCAGGACCCGGACGACATCGCGGGCCAGGCCGGCTCGGCGCAGCTCGGGTGTGATCTCCAGGTCGAGCGCGACGGAGAGGCCGGCGTCGGTGGTGACGGCCCAGCCCTGCCGGGGGGTCTCGGTGAGGATCAGCTCGTCGCCGGAGACGGTCAGCGTCTCGCCGTCGACCTCCACCGTGAGGCTTCCGTCGACCGGCGGCCCGGCCGCGGCGATCGCCGCGGCGACCAGCGGCGTCCGCTTGCCGAAACGACGGCCCAGGGCGCGGAAGTTCGGCTTCGCCGTCACCTCGACCAGCTCGCCGCTGGCGGCCTCGACCGTCCCGACATTGAGCTCCTCGGCGATCTGGGCCCGCAGCTCGGTCGGCAGGCCGGCCACGCCCTGACCGCCCACGAGCGCGCGGGCCAGCGGCTGCCGGGTCCGCGCCCCGCCGGCGGCCCGGGCCGCGCGGCCGAGCTCGACCACCCGCCGCGCCACCTCCATCGCCTCGCCGAGCGCCGGGTCGACCAGCGTCGGGTCCGGCTCCGGCCAGTCCGCCAGGTGGACCGACTCGGCCGCCCCGGCCCGGACGCCGGAGCCGAACATCGCCCGCCACAGCCAGTCGGTGAGGAACGGGGTGAACGGGGCCATCATCCGGGTCAGGCCCTCGAGGCAGGTGTAGAGGGTGGCCAGCGCGTCCGGGTCGGCCTCCCAGAACCGCCGCCGCGAGCGCCGGACATACCAGTTCGACAGGTCGTCGATGAAGCGCGCGAGGCGGCGCCCGGCCCGGGGTGAGTCGAACGCGTCCAGCGCGTCGCTGACCTCGACGCCGGTCGCGTGCAGCTCGGAGATGGCCCAGCGGTCGAGCACCGGACGCTCGGCCACTGGCCGGGCCGGCGAAGCCGACGCCCCCTCCGGCCGCCAGCCGCCGGCGCCGGCGTACAACGCCAGGAACGAGGCGGTGTTCCAGTAGGTCAGCAGGACCTTGCGGACGATCTCCTCGAGCCCCTCGTGGCCCACCCGCCGGTCCGACCAGGGCGACCCGCCGGCCAGCATCAGCCAGCGCACGGCGTCGGCGCCGTGCCGGTCGAACAGCTCGAACGGGTCGAGGACGTTGCCCAGGTGCTTGCTCATCTTGCGGCCGTCGGCGTCGAGCAGCAGGCCCAGGCAGAGCACCGTCTCGTACGAGGAGCGGTCGAAGACCAGGGTGCTCACGGCCATCAGCGTGTAGAACCAGCCGCGGGTCTGGTCGATCGCCTCGCAGATGTACTGGGCCGGGAACTGCCGGGTGAACTCCTCGTGGTTGCGGTGCGGCGCCCCCCACTGGGCGAAGGGCATCGCGCCCGAGTCGTACCAGACGTCGATCACCTCGGGCACCCGGTGGGCGGTGGCACCGCAGGTCGGGCAGGGCAGCGTGACGTCGTCGACGTACGGCCGGTGCGGGTCGAGCCCCGAGTGGTCGGTCCCGGTCAGCTCGGAGAGCTCAGCCAGCGAGGAGACACAGGTCAGGTGGCTCTCGTCGGCCGAGCAGCGCCAGATCGGCAGCGGCGTGCCCCAGTACCGGTTGCGGGACAGGGCCCAGTCCACGTTGTTGCGCAGCCACTCGCCGTAGCGACCATCCTTGATCCGGCCCGGGTGCCAGTCCGTCCGGGCGTTCTCGGCCAGCAGCGCGTCGGCGATGGCCGTCGTCCGGATGTACCACGACGGCAGCGGGTAGTAGATCAACGGTGTGTCGCAGCGCCAGCAGTGCGGGTAGCTGTGCTCGTAGGCCAGGGCCCGCCACAGGACGCCCCGCTCGCGCAGGTCCTCGACGAGCACCGCGTCCGCCGCCTTGAAGAACATCCCGCCGACCAGCGGGACGTCGGCCCGGAACCGGCCGTCGCGGCCGATCGGGTTCACCACCGGCAGCCCGTGGCGCCGGCCGACGGCGAGGTCCTCGGCGCCGAACGCCGGCGCCTGGTGCACCAGGCCGGTCCCGTCGGTGGTGGTCACGTAGTCGGCCAGCACGACCGAGTGCGGCGGGGCGAGACGCTCCGGCGGAGCGACGCCGGCCGGCGCCTCGAACGCGTCGGCGGCCAGCAGCTCGAAGGGACGGGCGTACCCGACGCCCTCCAGCTCCCGTCCGCTTACCCGGTCGATGATCTCGGCGTCGTCGCCGACCGCCGCCGCGACCAGCGGCTCCGCCACGACGACCAGCTCGCCGTCGGCCGCCCGCACCACGGCGTAGGTCACGTCGGGATGGGCGGCGACGGCGGTGTTCGACACCAGCGTCCACGGCGTCGTCGTCCAGACCAGCAGCGTGGTGCCGCGCAGCTTCGTCGGGCCGGACACGACCGGGAAGCGCACGTAGACCGACGGGTCGACCACGTCCGCGTAACCGAGGGAGACCTCGTGGTCGGACAGCGGCGTCTCGTCGCGGGGGCAGTACGGCGTGACCCGGTAGTCCTCGACCAGCAGGCCCTTGTCGAAGATCTGCTTCAGCGACCACCACACGCTCTCGATGTAGGGCGTGTCCATGGTGCGGTAGGCGTTCTCGAGGTCGGCCCAGTAGCCCATGCGCTCAGTCATCGCCGAGAAGTCCGAGACGTGGCGCAGGACGGACTCGCGGCAGCGGGCGTTGAACTCGGCCACGCCGAACTTCTCGATGTCACCCTTGGTGGTGAAGCCGAGCTCCTTCTCGACCGCCAGCTCGACCGGCAGCCCGTGGCAGTCCCAACCGGCCCGGCGGGGGACGTGGTAGCCGCGCATCGTCTTGTAGCGGGGGAAGAGGTCCTTGAAGGCACGGGCCTCGACGTGGTGGGTTCCCGGCTTGCCGTTCGCGGTCGGCGGGCCCTCGTAGAAGACCCACAGCGGCCGGTCCGCCGAGGCGTCCATCGAACGCTGGAAGATCTTCTGGTCGCGCCAGCGTTCCAGGGTCTCCCGCTCGAGGGCGGGCAGGTCGACCTGGGCCGGCAGCGGCCGGAACACGGGTGCGGCGGGCGCGGCAGGCGCGGCGGGGTCGGATGGGGTAGCGGTCATCAGGATTCTCGCGGTCTCCGTCGGCGATCGGTTCTCCAACGGAGGGACGACGTCGCCTCCGGGCCGGGCGTACGCCCGGTCCGGAGGGATACCGCGGTACCACCCTCCTTGCCGTCCGCTCGCCCCGAACGGGCGCCACCTGGACGGCCACTCTTGTTCCCGCGACGGCCGGTTCTACTGATGCGCGGCCGAGGCACTGAGCCCACGAGTACTGAGCCCACGAGTCCGAATGCCCAGGCCACGCACGTTCTTCCGGCGGCTCAGGGGTGATCTTCACAGCGTGCCTGCCACCGGGCTCCCACCGTCCCCGGCTCGCTGCCGCGCCACCCTCGTGCTCGAGGGCGGCCGGCTGGCCGCGTGCGCCGCTACTCCTCCCCGTCAACACCTGTCCGCGCCGCCATCGTAGCTGACGGGCGCGGATGGTAGCGAAGGAAGAGATAGCCGTCCTCCGCCAGGGCGTGGATCAGCTCGAGACCCACCGGGGCTGGCCAGGCCGGGCCGGCGGCGATGCCGGGCTGGCCGGGGCCGGCCAGGATGGGCGCCACCGTCAGGCACAGCTCGTCGAGCAGCCCGGCGCCCGCGATGCTCGTGTACAGCGACGGCCCGCCCTCGCACAGGATCTTGGTCAGGCCCCGCTCGGCCAGCGCCGCCACCGCGGCCGCGGGCGCGACGACCTCGTCCCCGACGATGACGACATCGGCCACCTGGGCCAAGGCCTGGCGGCGCTCGGCCGGCGCGCTGGCCGTGGTCAGCACGATCGGGCGGACCTCGGCGCCGAACAGCCGCGCGCCCACCTGGAGCCGCAGGCTGGCGCTCACGACGACGACCGGGGGGACGGGAGCCAGGCCGACCGAGCGGCGCCAGTCCCGCCGCGCCGACGGGACGATCACGCCCCCGTAGTTCTCGGCGATCGCGGTGCCCGAGCCGACCAGAACGGCGTCGCTGTGCCAGCGCAGGGTATGGAAGACGCGCCGGTCGGCGTCGCCGCCCAGCCCGCCCGAGCGGCCGCTCAGCGCGATGGCGCCGTCGAGGGCGGCCACGAAGTTGGCGCGGACGTGCGCGCGGCCGGCCGGCGGCGGTGGAACGGCGTAGGCCACGTCCAGGTCGGCCTCGACCGGCTCGATGGCATCCGGACCCGACGGCGGAATCAGGCTGCGCACGAGCCGACTCTAGCTAGGGCGCCAGGCGGGTGCCGGCGCCGCACCCGCCGTCGGCGCCTCCGATCCCGAACCGGCATGATGGTCGGACGTGGCGACGGCGGCAGCGCGAACAGCGGTACAGCGGTAAGGAGCGGCGACGATGGTCACCTACGTGGTCCTGCTGATCGTCATCCTCCTCGTCGGGATGGCGATGCTCGGCGGACTCGTGCTGGCGTTGTCCCGCGCGGCCGAGCGCGAACGCCGCCGCTGATCGCGGGCCGCCCCGCCGCTCGCTAGCCGGGCGGAGCGTCGACGAGCCGAGCCACGACAACCGACTCCCCGTCGAGGTCGACCCGTCCCGGCATGTACAGGAAACCGGGCAGCGACGCCGCCGGGACGTCGAACGGCACACCGTCGACCGGGACCTCGCGCCGCTCCCGGCTGAGGTTGGCCACGACCGCCACCGAGCCCCGGTACAGCACGAACCAGCGAGCCTCCTCGTCGAAGGCGCAGCGCACCGACGCCCACGACGGGTCGGACAGCCCCGGCAGGTCCCGGCGCAGCGCGATCAGCCGCCGGTACCAGTCGAGCAGCGACCGGTGCTCGGCCCGCTCCGGCTCGTTCCAGTCCAGCTGGGAGGCCTCGAAGGTCGACTGCTCCTGGGGGTCGGGCACCTCCGAGGGCCCCCAGCCGTGGGCGGCGAACTCGCGGCGCCGCCCGGCGCTGACCGCCGCCGCCAGCTCCGGCGAGACGTGGTCGGTGAAGTACTGCCAGGGCGTGCGTGCCCCCCACTCCTCGCCCATGAACAGCATGGGTGTGAACGGCGAGGTCAGCAGCAGCGCCGCCCCCACCCGCAGCAACCCGTCCGACAGCGTCTCGCTGGCGCGGTCCCCCCGCGCCCGGTTGCCGATCTGGTCGTGGTTCTGCAGCGACACGACGAACCGGTGCGCCGGGATGTTCGGCGGCACGGGCCGGCCGTGGTGGCGGCCGCGGAACGCCGAGTACGTCCCGTCGTGGACGAAGCCCCGGCTCAGCGCCTTGGCCAGCGTGGCCAGGGAGCCGAAGTCGAGGTAGTAGCCCTGCCGCTCCCCGGACAGCGCCGCCCACAGCGCGTGGTGCACGTCGTCGGTCCACTGCGCGTCCAGGCCGTAGCCCCCGGCCTCCTTGCGCGCGACCAGCCGCGGGTCGTTGAGGTCGGACTCGGCGACGACGAACAGCGGCCGGCCCTGCTGGGCCGACAGCTTGCCCACGGCGTCGCCGATCTCCTCCAGCAGCGGCCGGGCCCGGCTGTCGGCGAAGGCATGCACGGCGTCCAGCCGCAGCCCATCGCAGTGGTAGTCCCGCAGCCACATCCGGACGTTGTCGATGACGAACGCCCGGACCTCGTCCGAGCCGGGCGCGTCGAGGTTGACCGCCGGCCCCCACGGCGTCAGGTGGGTGGTCGTGAAGTACGGCCCGAACTGGCTCAGGTAGTTCCCATCCGGCCCGAGATGGTTGTACACGACGTCCATCACCACGCCGAGGCCGCGGTTGTGCGCGGCGTCGACGAACCGCTTCAGCCCGTCCGGCCCGCCGTAGGGCTCGTGGACGGCGAACAGGTCGACCCCGTCGTACCCCCAGCCGCGCCGGCCCGGGAAGGCGTTGACCGGCAGCAGCTCGACGGCGCTCACCCCGAGCGCGGCCAGGTGGTCGAGGCGATCGATGGCCGCGTCGAACGTGCCCTCGGGGGTGAACGTGCCGACGTGGAGCTCGTAGAGGACGCTGCCCGGCAGCGGGCTGCCGTGCCAGGCGGCGTCGGTCCAGGTGAACCGGCTGTGGTCCACCAGCCGGGAGCGCCCGTGCACCCCGTGGGGCTGGCGGGCCGAGCGGGGGTCGGGCAGCTCGCGTGCCTCCCCGTCCAGGAGGAACGCGTAGTCCGTGCCCGGCCCGGCGGCGGGGACGTTGACCCACCACCAGCCGCCGGCCTCGGCGATCATGTCGTGGACGAGATCACCTTCGTCGGGGCCGCCGTCCTGGTCGGCGGCCGGCCCGGGGTCGCTGTTCGTGACCACCCGCACAGCTTTCGCGTCCGGTGCCCACAGGCGAAAGGTGCTCATAACGTCCTGTCTACCGTGTCGAAACCTCGCCTGTGGGGCCCTCCCCAAAGGTCACGGTCGTTCTGCCCCGAACCCCCGCTGTCACTAACCCTGACGCCGATGTCGGACGGCGACCGGCCCCTCCCGGCTACAGACAGCCCCGGCTACAGGCAGCCCCGGCTACAGGCAGGCACGGCTACACGCGGACGAGGAGGCAGACGGGGAAGTCGCGCAGCAGCCGCAGGACGTAGGCCGTCCCGCCGTCGTGGCGGCGCCCGGTGAGGATGTCGGTCCAGCGCCCCTCCGGGAGCGGCAGCGTGGTGTCCCGCCAGCCACCGCCCCGGCGCAGGCCGAGCACGAGCCGGGGGGCGACGGCGATGACGGACTCGGAGCGGACGAACGCCACCACGTGCCCGGCGGCCGAGCCCGAGGCCCACAGCGGGCGGTAGGTGCCGCGCTGGTCGAACCATTCCGGGTGCTCACGGCGTAACCGCAGGGCCCGGGCCACGACCAGCAGCTTCGCCCCGCCGCTGTCGTCCAGCGCCGGCGCCCGCCGGCTGTCGGCGTCCTGCCCCAGCTCGGCCAGCATCCGCGCCCGCTCGGTGAAGTTGACCGGCCGCCGGTTGTCCGGGTCGACCAGCGAGGCGTCCCAGAGCTCCTGGCCCTGGTACACGTCGGGGATGCCGGGCGAGACCAGCTGCAGCAGCTTCTGGGACAGCGAGTTCTGGCGGCCGAGCTCGACGCAGCCCGAGACGTAGCTCTCCAGCGCGCCGACGAAGTCCCGGTCGTCCAGCACGGCGTCGATGTAGTTCGCGAGCGCGCCCTCGTAGGCGGTGTCCGGATCGACCCAGCTCGTGTGCAGCTTGGCCTCGCGGACCGCCTTGAGCATGTACTCCTGGACCCGCTCGGCGGAGATCGGCCACGCGCCGAACAGCGTCTGGGCCAGCAGGTAGACGGCGATCCGGTCCGGCCAACCGAACTCGGCGTCGGCGTAGCGCTCACCGAAGGTGATCAGCTTCCGGACCAGGTCGGCCCAGCCGCGCGGATCCTCCGAGATCAGCACGAGCCGGGCCCGCACGTCCTCGGACCGTTTGGTGTCATGGGTCGACAGGGTCGTCATCGTCAGCGGCAGCGACCGCTGGACGTTGACGTTCGCCTCGTGGAACTGCTCGACCGCGCCGCGGGGATGGCCGATCGGGAAGGCCGGCAGATCGCCCGGGGCGCCGCCGACCTCGTTGGCCGCCAGCAGCCGCGGGTAGCGGTAGAACGCCGTGTCCTCGATGCCCTTGGCCATCACCGGGCCGGTGGTCTGCTGGAAGCGGGTGACGAACGACGTCGGGCCGGACAGCGCCAGGTCCTCGACCAGGTCGACCTCCCGCAGCCGGTGCGGGCACAGGCGGCGGGCGGCCTCGCAGGCCCGCACGACCGCGGCCCGCGCGTCCAGGCCGGGCACCCCGCCCGGCCGGACGTAGGCCCGGTAGACGTCGAAGGCGGCCAGCACCTCGACGACGGCCTCGCGCAGGCCGGCCCGGGTCAGGTCGGCCCGCCGGGTGCGGGCCTCCCGCAGGGCCAGGGTGACCAGCGCCTCGAGCTCGGGGCGCAGCACCTCCTCGAGCACGTCGAGCTTGGCCTCCCGGGCCAGCTCGGCGAAGTCGGCCGGGAAGCCGGTGACCTCGGCGTTGAGCGTCGTCAGCGCCCGCGTGGAGGCCGGGTCGACGTAGAGGCGCAGGAGTCGGTTGAGTGCCTCGTAGCCGGTGGTCCCGTCGCAGGCCCACGACTCCGGCAGCTCCTCCCCGGCTTCGAGGATCTTCTCGACGACCGTCCAGACGCCGCCGCTGGCCGCGGCGAGCGCGTCCAGGTAACCCTCGGGGTCGGCCAGCCCGTCCGGGTGGTCGATGCGCAGCCCGTCGACCGCGCCCGCGTGGATCTGCTCGAGGATCGTCCGGTGCGTCGCGGCGAAGACGTCGCCGTCCTCCTGGCGCAGCCCGGCCAGCGTCGTGATGTCGAAGAAGCGCCGGTAGTTCAGCTCGGCCAGCCCGACCCGCCAGTCGCACAGCCGGTAGTACTGGCGGTCGAGGGTCCCGAGCAGGTCGTCGGGGTCCTCGGTGCCCGCCGCCACCGGCAGGACGTGGCCGTAGTAGCCGATGACCCAGTCGCCGCCCAGGTCGTCCCGCTTGCTCAGCGTCAGCTCGCCGTCGGCCAGGCAGTCGACCAGGGCCCGGCCGAGGATCGGGACGAGGACCTGGCCGGGGTTGTCCGCGGTGTCCCAGTCGACGTCGAACCAGCCGGCGTAGGGCGAGTCCGGCCCCTCGCGCAGCACTGACCACCAGGCCGTGTTGGCGAACTGGGGCGCGGCGATGCTCATGTGGTTGGGGACGATGTCGACCACCAGGCCGAGCCCGGCCTTGTGGCAGGCCGTCACCAGCCGGCGGAAGCCGGCCGCGCCGCCGATCTCCGGGTTGATCTCGGTCGGGTCGACCACGTCGTAGCCGTGGGCCGAGCCCTCGGTCGCGGTCAGGATCGGCGAGCAGTACAGGTGGCTGACGCCCAGCGCGGCCAGGTAGGGCACGAGGACGGTGGCGTCGGAGAAGGAGAACTCCCCGCTGAACTGCAGCCGGTAGGTCGCGGTCGGGGCGGCGCGCTCGGAGCCGGCCGCATCGAGGTCACTGGGCACGGCGCAGCACCAGGATCGAGCGGCCGCCGACGGACACGGTGCCGTCGGCGTCGGCGGTGCGGACGACCTTCACCCCGCTGGGGGAGAGGGCGACCCCGACGCCCAGGCCGAGGCCGATCAGGCCGCCGCCGGCCGCCCCGGCCAGCGCCGGGCTGACCGACGCGACGGGCAGGCTGACCGAGTCCGGGTCGCCGGGACCCCGGTCACTGTCGATGATCTCGCGGGCGATGCCGTCACCGGCCGCCCCGACGGGTACGCGGGTGTCGATGATGATCTCCCAGAGGGGTCCGAACGACTTCGGGGGGACGCGGAAGTCGATCGACTCGAAGTGCGCGTTGAAGAACAGCAGGAACGAGTCGTCCCGGACCGGTTCGCCCCGGCTGTCCGGGTCGGGTATGCCGTCCCCGGACAGGAACATGCCCAGGGAGCGGGCCGTCCCGGAGTCCCAGTCGGCGTCGGACATCTCGGCGCCGTCCGGCCGCAGCCAGACGATGTCCTTGACCTGCTCGGCGTCCTCGCCCGTGCGGGCGGCCCCGGCGACCTCCCGGTCCGAGCCGCGGATCGGGCTGCCCTGGAAGAACCGCCGCCGCCGGAAGACCGGGTGCGCCCGGCGCAGAGCCGATACGGCGGCGGTGAACTCCAGCAGGTCGCGGTGGGTCTCGGCATCGGACCAGTTCAGCCAGGAGATCTCGTTGTCCTGGCAGTAGGCGTTGTTGTTGCCGCCCTGGCTACGGCCCATCTCGTCGCCGGCCACGATCATCGGGACGCCCTGGGAGAGCAGCAGCGTCGTGATGAAGTTCCGGACCTGAGTGCCGCGCAGCGCGCGGATCTCCGGGTCGTCGCTCGGCCCCTCGACGCCGCAGTTCCAGGACCGGTTGTCGTCGGAGCCGTCCCGGTTGTCCTCGCCGTTGTCGATGTTGTGCTTGTCGTTGTAGGAGACGAGGTCGGCCAGGGTGAACCCGTCGTGGGCGGTGACGAAGTTGATCGACGCGGACGGCCGGCGACCGCTGGACTCGTACAGGTCGGACGAGCCGGTCAGCCGGGAGGCGAACTCGGCGATGCCGTGGTCCTGGCCGCGCCAGAAGTCGCGGACGGTGTCGCGGTACTTGCCGTTCCACTCGGTCCACAGCGGCGGGAAGTTGCCGACCTGGTAGCCGCCCGCGCCGAGGTCCCACGGCTCGGCGATCAGCTTGACCTGGGAGACGACCGGGTCCTGCTGGACGAGGTCGAAGAAGGCCGACAGCCGGTCGACGTCGTAGAACTCCCGGGCCAGCGTGGCGGCCAGGTCGAAGCGGAAGCCGTCGACGTGCATCTCGGTGACCCAGTACCGCAGCGAGTCCATGATCAGTTGGAGGACGTGCGGGCCGCGGACGTACATGCTGTTGCCGGTGCCGGTGTAGTCCATGTAGTAGCGCTGGTCGTCCTCGACGAGCCGGTAGTACGCGGCGTTGTCGATGCCCCGGAACGACAGCGTCGGGCCCAGGTGGTTGCCCTCGGCGGTGTGGTTGTAGACGACGTCGAGGATCACCTCGATCCCGGCCGCGTGAAGGCTCTTGACCATCGCCTTGAACTCCTGGACCTGCTGGCCCGCGCCGCCGGCGGCGGAGTAGGAGTTGTGCGGGGCCAGGAAGGCGATCGAGTTGTAGCCCCAGTAGTTACGCAGGTTGCGCTGCACCAGGTACTCGTCGTTGACGTACTGGTGCACCGGCATCAGCTCGACCGCGGTCACGCCGAGCTTCTGGTAGTGGTCGATCATCGCCGGGTGGGCCACGCCGGCGTACGTGCCCCGGTACTCGGGCGGCATGCCCGGGTGCAGCCGGGTCAGCCCGCGCACGTGCGCCTCGTACACGAGCGTCTCGTTGTACGGGGTGCGGGGCGAGCGGTCGCCGGACCAGTCGAAGAACGGGCTGATCACCACCGACTTCATCATGTGCGGCGCGGAGTCGGTCGTCTCGACGCTGTCGGGCTCGCCGAACCGGTAGCCGAACACGGCCTGACCCCAGCTGACCTCGCCGTCGACCGCCTTGGCGTACGGGTCGAGCAGCAGCTTGGCCGGGTTGCAGCGGTGCCCGCGCGCCGGCTCGTGCGGGCCGTGGACGCGGTAGCCGTAGCGCTGGCCCGGCCCGATGCTCGGCAGGTAGACGTGGTGGACGAAGGCGTCGACCTCGGTCATCGTGACCTTGGTCTCGGCGCCGGCCGCGTCGAACAGGCACAGCTCGACGCTCTCGGCCACCTCGGAGAAGAGCGCGAAGTTCGTCCCCGAGCCGTCGAATGTGGCTCCCAGTGGATAAGGGTCGCCTGGCCAGCGCTGCAACATACGTCCGAAGCCTACGGGTGGCGGATGCGCCGGGGCGCCTGGGAGGCCGCGCCCACGCGTGGCCTCGGTCCGGAGCGTCCGGGCCACCCGCCGGCCGGGCGGCGGGAGGGGCGCGCGGACGGCGGCGCGGGCACCAGCGCGGGCACCAGCGCGGGCACCGGGCTCGTGGGCGTACGGGCGGTCATGGCTCCCATGGTGACAGCGTCGCCGCAACGACGTCCGTACACCGACAACTCAGCCATCCGACACGCCGATGGCACTAGTCGGGAAGGTGGTCCCGTGGGACTATCTGCCTGGTCCCGCGTGAGGGCCGTGCGAGATCGCAGGGGAAGGCGCTCTCGTTCGACGGAGGTCTCGCGTGGTCCCAACGTCATCTGCCCGGGGCGGGGTCTCGGGGCCGGTGTCCCACGGGGTGCCCGGCACACTGGTGGTTCTGGCCTGCCCGCCGCCGCTGTGCCCGCACCTGGAGTTCGCCGTGTCCGCCATCCTGGACACGCCGGTCTCCCTTACCTGGTCCTCCCAACCGGCGGCGCCCGGGCATCTCTACGCGGGCCTGGAGTGGCGCTCGCAGCCGTCCACGGCCAGCCGCCTGGCGGGCCGGCTGCGCCGTCTGGGCCAGGTCTTCTTCGAGACCGTCGAGGGGCCCTCGGCCGGGTGTGACGCCGAGCGCTACGCCTTCACCCCCGAGCTCGGCCTGCACCGCGCGTCGATCGGCGCGAACGGGGACGTCGTCGTGGGCGAGGCACCGCTGCGGGCGCTGCTGGACCGGGGCGAGGCCCGCGACAGCCTCATCCGGGGCCTGCACCGCCTGCTCGGTACCCAGTGGGACGACGTGCTGGAGCCGATGCGCCGGGGCGCGCACGGGGCTCCGGTGACCTGGCTGCGCCGCACGGGCTGACGGCGGGCGCGTACCCGCGCCGCCACCGCCCGGGCACCCCGTCGGCCGCTCCCACCAGGCGCCGCCGGCAGCCGCCGCCGGCAGCCGCTCCCACCAGTCGCTCTGGCCGCCCGGTCGGGCGGACGCGGGTCGGCTCGGTGGGCGCATGGTTGCGCCGTGGAGACGGTTGTGGTGAAAGCCACACCGGCCCGGGGTGGCTTTAGCGGGCACATACCCCGCCGGTCGTGCGTTGTGGGAGGCGCACGTGGAGACGCCCACACCTTCATACGGGAGTATCTCAAGTGGCCACCGATTACGACACACCCCGAACGACCGAAGTCGACGACTCTCCGGAGCAGAGCCTGGAGGCGTTGAAGGCCCGGCGGGCGGACGCGGCGGCCGATCTCGGGGACGACGCCGATCCCTTCGAGGCCGAGCTGGACGTACCCGGCGACCTCGCGGGAGAGGAGCTGACCCTGCGGGTCCTGCCGCGCCAGGCGGACGAGTTCACCTGCTCCAGCTGCTACCTCGTCCATCACCGCAGCCAGCTGGCCGACCGGGCGCACATGGTGTGCTCGGACTGCGCGGCCTGAGCCGAGCTCCGCGCCGGAGCGCGGGTCGGAGCCCCGGATTGGGGCGCGCGGTGGCGCCGGAGCGTGGTCAGTCCGTGACGACCACCCCGGCCCGCCGCATCTCGGCGACCGCGCGGCCGTCGTCACCGGGCTCCAGGTTCACGAACCGGGTCAGCCCGAGCGGTACTGTGACGCCGTAGCCGAGCGCCCGGCCGTCCAGCGCCGTCGCCTTCACGCAGTGGTCGCCGGCCAGGCCGGTCACCACCAGGTCGCGGGCACCGCTGGACGCGACGAGCCCGACCAGCTCGGTCGGGAGGACCGCCCCCCGCTCGGGGTCACGGACCGTGAAGCCCGAGTACCCGTCCTCACCGCCCACGCCCTTACGGACCACCGGCCCGGCCACGACCAGCTCGGGATGGAGCTCGGCGCCGCCGGTTTCGCCCACGCAGTGCGTCGGCCAGACCCCGCCCATGGCCTGGAAGTGCGGAGTCACCGCCGGATGCCAGTCCTGGGTGTAGAAGACCGGCGACCCGTCTCGCGTCGCCCGCTCGACCTCGGCGTTGATCAGCGGGATGAGCGCTTCGCCGCCCTCGACGTACAGGCTGCCGGCGGGGCTCGCGAAGTCGTTCTGCGCGTCGACGACGATCAGGGCGGTCGCGGGGCCGTAGCCGGCCGGCGGGGTGCTCACCCCGCCATCATCACCCGCGCGGGCCGCTCGGGGGACCCCGAGCCGAGCGTGGGACGGTCACGCACCGGGATCTTCAGCTACTAGAGTGGCCGCGTGCGGAGCAGAGACTACGGTCCGGACGTCCTGGCCGAAGCGGCCCGGAAGGCGCGTCCCGCCCCGCCGCGCGTCGTCGAGGTCGACGCGGACACGGTCGTCGAGGACGCCGCCTCCGGGTTCACCGGCCTGGTCGTCGAGGTCGAGGCGGGCGGGGTGACCCTGGAGGACGGGCAGGGCCGGCGCCGGGTCTTCCCGCTGGAACCGGGCGCGTTCCTGCTGTTCGGAGAGCGGGTCACGCTTGCCGGTCCGCGCCGCGGCGGCCCGGCCCGCCCGACCAGGACAGCGTCGGGCTCGACGGCCGTGCACGGCCAGGCGGCGCGGGTGGCCCGGCAGAGCCGGATCTACGTCGAGGGCCTGCACGACGCCGCGCTCGTCGAGCGGATCTGGGGCGACGACCTGCGCCTGGAGGGCGTCGTCGTCGAGCCGCTGGACGGGATCGACGAGCTGGCCTCGGTGGTCAGCGCCTTCCGCCCGGGGCCCGGGCGCCGCCTCGGCGTCCTGGTCGACCACCTGGTCCCAGGCTCCAAGGAGAGCCGGATCGTGGCCGGCGTCACGCACCCGCACCTGCTTGTGACCGGCCATCCCTACATCGACATCTGGCAGGCGGTGAAGCCGTCGGCCGTGGGCATCCCGGCCTGGCCGGTCGTGCCCCCGGGCCAGCCGTGGAAGGAGGGGGTCTGTGCCGCGCTCGGTGTCAGTGATCCCCGGACCATGTGGCGGCGGATTCTCGGCTCGGTCGACTCCTTCGCCGACGTCGAGTCCGGACTGCTCGGCGCGGTCGAGCGGCTCATGGACTTCGTCACGACCGACGGCCTTGGCACCTGACCGGCCGTCGTCGGGGATTGGCCGCGGGTTCCGCCTTCCGCGACCAGCCGTTCGGGTCGGACCGCTCGTTTGAGTTGATTCGCCGTGATCGGCTAATTGTCGTGATCGACGGATTGGCCGGAGGCGCGGGACGTGGCGCTGCTCACGACCGGCCGGTGGCGCGGCCCCGCTGGCCCGTTGGTGCGCGAGAGTTGGTCCGGTCGCCGGCGCTGGCTGGGCGAGGGTGACCTGGACGGCCCGCGGGTAAGTGCCCGGCCCGGCCTGTCCCGTCTGTCCCGTTGGCGAGGTCTTCCTCGAGGAGCGACACGATGAGGAGCGACACGATGGTGAAAGCGTCGAGTCCCATCACGTCGGCCGCCGCCTCGGCGGCTCTGGCCGAGTTGCTGGCCGGCAACCAGCGATCCGCCTTCGACGCGCGGATCCACCCGCTGGGCGACGCCATCCGGCGGCGCGCGGTGGCCGCTGGGCAGAAGCCGTTCGCGGTGGTGCTCGGATGCTCCGATTCGCGGGTCCCGGTGGAACTGGTCTTCGACCGTGGGTTGGGGGACCTGTTCGTCGTCCGCACGGCCGGCCACGGTGCGGGTCCGGAGGCTCTGGCCAGCGTCGAGTTCGGAGTCGGGACGCTGGGCGCGCCGCTGGTGGTGGTGCTCGGTCACACGTCGTGCGGGGCGGTCGGCGCCGCGCGGGACGTGCTGACGGAGGCGTTCGACCCGCCGCCCGCCCTGCGGCCGGTGCTCGACTTGGTCCTCCCCAACGTGCGGGCGGCCACCGAGCGGGGGATCACCGACCCGCTGGAGATCGTCTCGTCGCACGTGGTGGCGACGGCCGAGGCGGTCCGGGCGGGCAGCCCCGCGGTGAGCGAGCCGGGCCATGCCGTGGTCGGGATGGTCTACAGCCTGACCACGGGCCTGGTGACCCTGGTGGACGGCGAGGCTCTGTAACGACTGGCCTGTCGCCCGCCCGGGCGGGCCGTGGCGACAGGCCACCGGCGCTGCACGCGACGTGAGAATTCGGGTGGGCGTACGTGGTTTCGAACCACGGGCCTCTGCCGTGTGAAGGCAGCGCTCTACCACTGAGCTATACGCCCCGGAGGGATCATCCCGGGTGCCGGACCTGTCCCGCCCGTTGAATCCGGCCACCTGGTGACGGCTCTGAGCTTACACCGCGCGGGCGCGGGTCCGACGCCGGCCCGGCATCCGGCGACGGCATCCGGCGACCGGAGGACCGGGCCGCCGGGCCCGGCGAGCCTCGGCCGGCGGATCCGCCTGTCCCGGTGGGGCAACCGTCGGGACAACATGGGCGTCGCTTGTCGGCAACGTGAGGGACGTTGGTGGTTGGCCGCCGGGGCCGTGGGTACAGGTATCGACACACGCACGACAACTCACTGGCATCCGACGAGAGGCACGCGTTGACGGGAGCCGCCACGGCGTCGAGAGTTGACGTCGGCGGCCTTGATCTGGGAGGCGCGCGTTGCTGCGACCTAACCCTTCGGGACTAGTAGATGTGGGCTATGCCGGACAAGTCCTCCGAACCGGCGTAACGGATGTTCACTTGGCATAACCTTGTTTCTGACGGGACTCCGAGAGGGAACCTTCCCGTTAAACGGGTGCTCGCCCGCACCACCGCAGCACTGAGAGGCCGCCCGATGACTATTCGCCACGACACCATCACAGCTGAACTTGCCCTCCGACTCGTCGTCCCCGGCGGCGCTCCAGTGCCCGTCGCGGCGACCATGCGGTACGAGCCCGCCGACCCCTACGCGGTGAGCATCGGGTTCCGGACCGGGGCGGACGAAGTCGTCGAATGGACCTTCGCCCGCCAACTGCTCTCCGACGGCGTCCGCCGCCCTTCTGGCGACGGTGACGTGCAGGTCTGGCCGGCCGCGCAGTCCGGCGGCCGGGTGGTCTGCCTGTCGCTGTCCAGCCCGTCGGGGCACGCGCTGTTCGAGATGCCGCGCTCGGAGGTCCTCTCCTTCCTGCGCCGTACCTACTCGGCGGTGCCGCTGGGAGCAGAGGGAGACGCCGTCGACCTCGACGCCGAGCTTGCCCTGCTGATCTGGGGCGGCCCCGAGACCTGATCCGGGGCCCTGGAGCCGGCCCGGGCGGGCCGGCTCCAGGTGCGCGGTGGATGTCCGCGGCCGGCCGGACCGCCGAGGTTCGCACCGCCCGCGAGGCGCGGCACGGTGACGCCGCGGGGAGCGCGATGAGCTCCCCGCGGCGTCGCCGTTTTCTTGGGTGTTCGCCAGCGCCGTCCCCGTTGTGGGCATGCACAGCAGGGACGGCCCGGGCCGCGGGCTCCGGCCGGCGCGAGCCGCCCGGTCGCGGGGCGCCCGGCGGGCGGGCGGGGCGGCCGGGCGCGGGCGGGGCGGCCGGCTGCCCTGGCCGCCGGCGGTCGATCGACTGGGTGTCCGGTGAGTGACTACTTCGCGCGGCGGGTGACGGCGCGGTGGCCGGCGGGCCCAGCCAGGCCTGGCCCGGGCACCTTCGGGCGGATCCGTTGGCCGCCCACAGATATATCTGATGGCCCCAGGGCGGCCCGGGCCCGACGTGGGCCGCCGAGCGGACTAGACAGTGGGCTACATCACTCACCTCAGGCTGGTGATCCGACTCGTGGGCAGTAGTCCCACCCGGCCACCAGCCGGACCACCGCGAGGGTGCCGTTGGCCCACCCGATCGACGAGGTGGAGGTGAGTAATACGGGCCATGGGGGTGGCCCGCGTGGCCGAGGGCCGCGAAGCCGGACTGCCCGAGTCTCACCGCGGGCGCTACCGGCCCGATCAACCGACACTGGTCGCACTCGGGTGGGTGGGGCATTCGACGCTCCGGCCCGCCGTCCTATAGAGTGCAAGCACACCACCACAGCGGTGGGTACGCGGACGTGGCTCAGTTGGTAGAGCATCACCTTGCCAAGGTGAGGGTCGCGGGTTCGAATCCCGTCGTCCGCTCGAGTACATCGAGGTCAGAGGGCAACCACTGTCCGGCCAATCCGGGCGGAGTGGCCGAGTGGTTTAGGCAAGGGCCTGCAAAGCCCTGTACGCGGGTTCGATTCCCGCCTCCGCCTCGACATCTCAGGGGCGATTAGCTCAGTGGGAGAGCGCTACCTTGACACGGTAGAGGCCACTGGTTCAATCCCAGTATCGCCCACCAGATGGTGGATAACCCCCCGCGCGCCGCGCGGGGGGTTTGCTCGGTCTCGAGCGCCTTCGTGGGCCGTCGCTACGGCAGACCAGGGTAGAAGCCCGCGTCCCACAGGATCCCGGCCAGCGCGCGCTGACCGTTCTGGCTGAAGTGGAATCCGTCGGCGGCGCTCAGATCGTCGGCCGTGATCGGCGCGGCGAACACCGCTCCCCGGTCGTATCCGCAGGTTCGCACCGGCGCGCAGACGTCCCGCAGTGCGTCGTTGTACGCGCGGATCCTCGCCTCGACCTGCCCGCGCCGGGCCGCCTCGGCCGGAGCCGGCGCGGCGGGACTGTCTGTGCCGGCCAGGACGGTCGGGCACGCGGCGGCGGATCCCGGACCGCCGCGCCCGGCACCGACCCGCCAGATACCGACCAGGTCGGGCACGCTGGCCAGGAGTATCCGTGCGTCGGGCAGACCGGTGGCCAGCGTGCCCAGCGCCGTCGCGACCTGGCCCCGGAAGGTGGCCACCGGGGTCATCCCGGCCAGGGTGGCCGCGCACGCGTCCCGTGTTCCGATCGTCACGGTGACGTAGTCCGCGTGGTCGCGCACGGCCGCCAGCGCCTGGGCCGGCAGGTCGGCCGCCCGCGCGCCGGCCGAGGCGTGAATGGTCGCCTGGACCGGGCTGGACGGGTTGATCGCGGTGAGCCGTTCGGCGTGGCTGTCCACCTGAGCCTGGCCGCCGATCGCCCAGGAGGCGCTCGGGCAGTCACCGACCAGGCCGCACGCGTCGTAGCCGGTGGTGATCGCGTCCCCGAGCGCGGCGATGGAGCGCGGCAGAGTGGGGGAGCCCGGCCCGCCGGCGGGGGCGACGAGGCCGAGCGGGGCGGCGGTGGGCGGGGTCGGGTCGTGCTGGGTCGAGGTGAGCTGGGTCGCCGCGAGCTGGGTCGAGGTGAGCTGGGTCGCGACGAGTGTGGCGGGTGCCGGCCGGCGCCGGCCGGGATCTGCGGCGGCCGGCGCCGACGAGGCGACGCCGGCGGCGAGGCAGACCAACGCGGCGGTGGCCGCGCGGCGCCAGCCGTGACGGGCCAGGCATGCGTTGGCCGGCCGGAACAACCTGAACGGGCGGGTCATGGCGACGTCCTCGGATTGTGTCCGCCGGTCGAGGCCGGCGGCGGCTCGAAATGTCGTATCAGTAGAGCATCCGGACCAGGCTCCGCCGAGCGCCGTTCCGCCGATCTGTGGATAACTCCGACAGGACGTCGAAAACGAGGCCGCGAACGGGTGTCGGTGCACAGGCACGCCGCCGCGCTGGAGACGGCGCCGCTACCCGCGTCCCGCCGAGCCCGGCACGGGATCGGGCTGGGCGCCGGTAGGCCGGGCAAATCCGCCCGTCGACGCCGCCGGCGACCGCGTCCGGTTCCCCTCGCCGCCGCGCCCGGAAAACTCTGTACAGCGGGACGCTGTCGCCGCTATTATCCTTGAAAATTGGACGCAACGGGCCGCCGGTAGATGATGCAACGGGTTGCCACGTGACTGTGCGTGGCTTCTGGGCGCGGCGGCGCCGTCGGTGCGAAGCCGGTTGCGTCGCTTGAGAGGTTGGCGGCGACCCCCCCACGCCACCAACCTCTCTCTTACGTTGCGGGATGCCTCTTTCGGTGGCATGGGCGGCTCTGGTCGCGGCGGTCCGCAACGTCGGCCGTCCGCGCCTGGCTGGCCGGTCCGTCCTCGCGCCGGTCGACGGTAGGGTGGACATGCCGCCCGATCGTCCGGACGTGGCGCGGAAGGGGGTCGATCGCTTGGCGGGCATGACATCCACCTCGCCTGACGGGGTGCCGCTCGAGGAGCAGTCTGGCGTGGGGGCACCGGACGCCTTCCGTCGCCTCTACACTCCGCACCGGCTTGCCTACATCCGAGGAGAGAAGCCGGAACCCGACGGCGAGTGCCCGTTCTGCCGCATTCCGTCGCTCTCCGATGAAGACGGCCTCGTGGTTGCCCGCGGCGACCTTGTGTATGCGGTGTTAAATCTTTATCCGTACAATTCTGGCCACCTTATGGTCGTGCCCTATAGTCATGAGTCGGATTACGCCGCGCTCAGCGCGGGTGAGACCACGGAAATGGCGTCCTTCACCCAGCACGCGCTTCGCGCCCTCCGGCACGCGAGCGGCGCGCAGGGATTCAATGTCGGAATGAATCTCGGCCTGGTCGCCGGGGCGGGTATCGCCGCGCACGTGCACCAGCACGTCGTGCCCCGATGGGGTGGCGACACGAACTTCATGCCGGTGATCGGCGGCACCAAGGTCCTGCCGTCCCTCCTCGGCCAGACTCGCGAGATGCTGGCCGCCGCCTGGCCGGAGACGGCGGGCTGAGGCCGGCGGCCCGAAGCCGACGGGCCGCGGCCGAAGCGGTCGCGAGGACCGCCCCGGTCGCGGCCGGTCGCCTCACCCGTGGCCGGTCGCCTCGAGGGTCCGCGATGCCAGCGCCGCCGGCATCGACTCGTAGCGCAGATGGCTCCGGGTGAAGCTGCCAGTGCCCTGGGTGAGTCCCTGGATGTCGATCGCGTACCGAAGCATCTCCGTCTCGGGCACCTCGGCTCGGATGACACCACGGCCGCCGCCGAGGGGCTCCAAGCCGACGACCCGTCCGCGCCGGGTGGCCAGATCGCTCGTCACCGCGCCCACATGCTCGTCGGGTACCACGACGCACACGGCCAGGATCGGCTCGAGCAGCGCTGTCCCGGCCTCGCGCGCGGCTTCCTTGACCGCGAGCGCACCAGCGGTCTGAAACGCGATGTCCGAGGAGTCGACCGGGTGCGACCGGCCGTCGACCAGCCGTACCCGGACGTCGACCATCGGGTATCCGGCCAGCACCCCGGCGTCGAGCTGGCGCAGCACGCCCTTCTCCACCGACGGGATGAACTGGCGCGGCACCGCGCCACCGACGACCTCGTCGACGAACTCCCGCCCGGCCCCGGTCGGCAGCGGCTCGAGCACGATGTGACAGATCGCGAACTGACCATGTCCGCCAGACTGCTTGACGTGACGTCCGGTGGCCCGGGCCACGCCCCGGGGCGTCTCCCGTAGCGGGACCCGGGTCTCGGTCCGGTTCACCTCGACCCCGAAGCGGTCGCGCAGCCGGCCGGCCACGACGTCCGCGTGAGCCTCGCCCAGGCACCACAGGACGAGCTGGCCGGTCTCGGCGTTCTGCCGGACGGTCAGCGTCGGGTCCTCGGCCGCCAGCCGCGCGAGCGCGGTGGACAGCTTGTCCTCGTCCGCGCGGGAGCGCGCCTCGATCGCGACCGGCAGCAGCGGCTCGGGCATCGTCCACGGCTCCAGCAGCAGTGGCTCGCCGACGTCCGAGAGCGTGTCGGCGGTCTCCGCCGTGGCCAGCCGGGCCACCACGCAGATGTCCCCGGCCGCGCACGAGGTGATCGGCGTGGCCCCATCCGGGTCCGGCCGGCTCAGGGCGCCGACCCGCTCGGTCGTGTCGTGGTCGGGATGGCCGGCCGCGGCCCGTCCATGCCCGCTGACGTGGACGTCGGTGTCCGGGCGCAGGGTGCCGGAGAAGACCCGGACCATCGACAGGCGGCCCACATAGGCGTCGGTCGTGGTCTTGACGATCTCGGCCAGCAGCGGCCCGTCGGGATCGGCGGCCACCAGGGCCGGGCCGGGTCCGCCGTCGGCGCGGCTCAACGTCGGCAGGGGATGCTCCGACGGCGACGGGAACGCGCCGACGATGAGCTCGAGCAGGCCGGCCGCGCCGAACGGGCCGAGCCCCGACACCGGCATGACCGGGTAGAAGGCGCCCCGGGCCACGGCCATCTCCAGGTCGTCGAGCAGAACCTTGGCGTCGAGCTCGGCGCCGTCGAGGTAGCGGTCGAGCAGCGTCTCGTCCTCACTCTCCGCGATGATCCCCTCGACGAGCGCGCCGCGGGCGGCCGCGAAGCGGTCCGGGGCGCCCGGGCTGCCGGGGCTGCCCGCGGCGCTCGCCGGGTGCCGGCCGGCCTGGTCGAGGGTAGAGCCGTCCAGCAGGTCCAGGGTCGTGCCGCCATTGCCGTGCTGGTCGGGCCGCTCGAGCGGGACGTGCGCGGCGACGACGCCGTCCCCGAACGCCGCGCGGCAGGCCGCGAGGGCGGAGTCGAAGTCGGCGCGCGGGTGGTTGAGTTTGGTGATCGCGATTGCCCGAGGGGTACCCGCCTCGGCGCACTCGCGCCAGAGTGCGCGGGTCGCGCCGTCGACGTCGTCCAGCGCGCTGACCACGAACAGCGCGGCGTCGGCCGCGCGCAGCCCGGCGCGCATCTCGCCGATGAAGTCGGCGTAGCCCGGCGTGTCCAGGAGGTTGATGGTCAGGCCGCGCCACGGGATGGGGGTGAGGGTGAGGTCGATCGTCCGGTGCTGGCGCCCCTCACCCCGCCCGGCGCCGTTCGGCCCGGAGGTGCCGGCCGGAGCGGCGCTCGCCGCGGCCCGGGCCGTCGCGCCGCCGCCTCGACCCGTCCCGCCCGCCCGGGCACCGCCGCCTCCTCCGCCCCCGCCCCCGCCGAGCAGGGCGGCCGCGCCGCGCAGGGCCGATACCAGGGCGGTCTTACCGGCCCCGCTATGACCGACCAGGACGACGTTGCGGGTGTCGCACGGGATCGCCCTCATGCCCTCTCCCTTCCGCCACCGCGACTGGAGGCAGCGTGTGCCGTCCGTCACCGGGGCCGGCGCCCTCGGCGCCGGGGGCGATCCACCGGTCGGGCTTCGGGCCTCCGTTCGGTCGCGGGAGGTGGTCGCTGCTCGGCATCGGCCGGTCGAGATGGCGCTGACCGGTCGGGATGGAGGCGACGAGGTGACGGTTACCTGACCCCAGGGTCTCCCGTTACAGCGTGATGAACAAGTCCTCGCACCGGTCACTGTCAGCGCGCGGCTACTGTCCGATGGTGTCCGGCGCCCGGCGGTAGGCTGGAGTCTCAACCGAAGCGTCACGACGGGACGGACATGCTCGCTAGCAAGGCCCGGCCGCAGATCCAGAAGTTCCTCGACCCGCTCGGGGAGCGCCTGGCGCGCTCGCGGCTGTCGCCGGACATGGTCACGATCATTGGGACTATCGGCGTGGTCGGGGCGGCGCTGGGGTTCTTCACCCGCGGCGTGTTCTTCCTCGGCACCGTCGTGATCACCTTGTTCGTGTTCTCGGACCTGATCGACGGTCTCATCGCCCGCCACCGGGGCACGTCCTCGCCGTGGGGCGCGTTTCTCGACTCGTCGTCGGACCGGTTCGGCGACGGCGCGATCTTCGGCTCGCTGGCCGTCTGGTACGCGGGCGACGGCGACTCGCTGCCGTTGGTGATCGCCTGCCTCCTCTGCCTGGTCAACGGCTCGGTGATCTCGTATGTGAAGGCTCGGGCGGAGGGGCTCGGCTTCACCTGCAACGTCGGCTTCGCCGAGCGAGGAGAGCGGTTACTCATCGTGCTCGTCGCGGCTGGGCTCTATGGTCTCGGCGTTCCCTATCTGCTGCCCGTCGCCCTGTGGGTGCTCGTCGCGGTGACGGCGCTGACCGTCGCCCAGCGCATCGTCCACGTGCACCGGCAGTTCCTCCAGCGGCCGGCCGCCACGACCGAGGCCGGCGGTACGCGGGCATCGGCGAGCGGGGGCTCGGCCGGCGCGACAGTGGGTTCGGCCGCGGGCGGGCGTGTCCAGCCGACGCCGGCCGCGCCCTCGGCGCGCTGACGGCGCCGCACCGGCTCCCCGGCACCGTGGCCCCGTCCCCACCCAGGCGGACCCGGTGGTCAGGCGGCCGTCCTGGTCAGCCTCGCCCGGTCGATCTTTCCCGGCTGGCCGACCTCGCCTACGCGGCCGGTTGGCGGCTGGTCCGCTGGCTGCCCGAACCGCTGGCCCGGGCGCTGTTCACCCTGGCGGCCGACTTGGCCTGGCGCCGGGACGGCCGGGGCACCCGCCGACTGCGTTCCAACCTGGCCCGGGTCGTGCCCAGCGGCACCGACCTCGACGCCCTCACCCGAGCGGCGCTGCGCTCGTACGCGCGGTACTGGCTGGAGGTCTTCCGCCTCCAGGACATGCCCCGCGAGCGGATCGTCGGACGCATGCGGGTCCTGGACGAACACCGGCTGCGGGATGCCTACGCCACCGGTCGGGGAGTCATCCTCGCCCTGCCCCACCTGGGCAACTGGGATCACGCCGGGGCCTGGCTGGTCGCCACGGGCGTCCCGTTCACCACCGTGGCCGAGCGGCTGCGGCCCGAGTCGCTGTTCGACCGGTTCGTCGCGTTCCGGCGGGCGCTCGGGATGGAGGTCATCCCGCTCACCGGCGGCGCCGAGCCGCCGTTCGCCCTGCTGGCCGAGCGGCTGCGCGCGGGCGGAATGCTCTGCCTGGTTGCCGAGCGTGACTTCGGGGCGGGTGGGGTGCCGGTCCGGTTCTTCGGAGCGACGACGACCATGCCGGCCGGCCCGGCCGCGCTCGCCCTGCGCACCGGCGCCATTCTGCTTCCGGTCACCCTGTGGTTCGACCGGGACGGCTGGAGCGCGCGCATCCATCCGGCGGTGCCGCCGGCCACCGTGGCCCGGATGACCCAGACGCTGGCCGACGCCTTCGCCGCCGGCATCGCCGCCCATCCCGCCGACTGGCACATGCTGCAGCGGGTCTGGCCGGATGCCGCCCCCGCCGCGGCTGGCCCGGCGGACCCGCCTGGCCCGGCCGACCCGGTCGGCGCGGCCGGCGAGCCGGCGCGGGAGGCGGCGCGGTGAAGATCGGGATTGTCTGTCCGTACACCTGGGACGTTCCGGGCGGCGTCCAGGTCCATGTCCGTGACCTGGCCGAGGCGCTGCTGGAGACCGGTCACCAGGTCTCCGTGATCACCCCGGTCGACGACGCCCGATCGCTGCCCCCGTACGCCGTCGATGCCGGCCGCGCGGTGCCCGTCCCGTACAACGGGTCGGTCGCGCGGCTGCTGGCCGGTCCGGTGTCGGCGGCGCGGGTACGCCGCTGGCTGCGCGAGCATGACTTCGACGTCCTGCACGTGCACGAGCCGACCGCTCCCAGTATCAGTCTGCTGGCCGTCATGCTGGCCGACGGGCCGATCGTCGCGACCTTCCACACGGCCAACCCGCGCTCGAAGATCCTCACCGCCGCCAGCGGCGCGCTCCAGCCGTCGATGGAGAAGATCCGGGCCCGGATCGCGGTGTCCGAGGCGGCCCGGCGCACGATCGTCGAGCATCTCGGCGCCGACGGGGTGCTGATCCCCAACGGCGTCTCGGCCCGCGCCTTCCGGGACGCCCGCCCGCTGCCCGCGGCGGCGCGGGCGCGGGACACGGTGGCCTTCCTCGGCCGCATCGACGAGCCGCGCAAGGGGCTGCCGGTCCTGCTGGCGGCACTGCCCGAGCTGGTGGCCCGCCGACCGGAGGCCCGCCTGCTCATCGCCGGGCCGGGGGACGCCGCCGCCGTGCTCCACCGGGTGCCGGCCGGGCTTCGGGACCGCGTCGAGCTGCTGGGCAAGGTTCCCGAGGCGGACAAGGCCGGCGTGTTCGCCAGCGCCGCCGTCTACTGCGCTCCCAACACCGGCCAGGAAAGCTTCGGGATCGTGCTGCTGGAGGCCATGGCCGCCGGGACGCCGGTCGTGGCCAGCGATATCGACGCCTTCCGCCGGGTCCTTGACGACGGCCGGGCCGGGCGCCTCTTCCCGGTCGGCGACGCGCCAGCGCTGGCGGGCACACTGGCGGACCTGCTCGCGGACGACGCCCAGCGCTCGGTGCTCGCCGGCCGCGGCCGGCTGGTCGTGGCCGAGTACGACTGGCCGGTGATCGTCACCAGGATCGTCGCCGTCTATGAGATGATCGCCGGGGACACGCGGGTCTCGGTGTCCGCCGACCCGCCGCCACCCGCGGCCTACGCGCGGGCGGCCCGGGCCGGGCAGGCCGACCGGGCCGAGCAGGCCGAGCAGGCCGAGCAGGCCGAGCAGTCGAGGCCGCGCTCAGGCCGCTGACCACCGGCGCCGCGGCCGGCCGGCCCCGGTTCGCCGGTCGGCGGCGGTGGCGTGGGTGGTGCCAACGGCGCGGGTGGTGCCGGTGGTGGCGGAAACCTCCGGCCGCGCGCCCGATCCGTGCCGGCTACTCTGCAACCGGTGGGAATCGTCATCGGCGTGGTCGTGGTCGTGATGCTGATCGCGACCTATCTGACCTGGTTGGCCAGCCGGCTCGACCGGCTCGCCGAGCGGGTCGAGGCTGTGCGGATCGGCCTGATCAGCCAACTGGGTGCGCGCGCGGCCGCCGCGCTGAGCCTGGCCCAGCTCTGCCTGCTACCCGAGTTGTCGGCCATCGCCCTGCTCGCGATGTCCGCCCACGACCGCGCGCCGTCCGCCCCGGCGTTCGACGACGAGGTGACCGACGCCGAGAACGCGCTCAGCCGGGCGTTGCGCGGCGCGGCCGCCGCGCTCGGTGCCCGGACTCCGGCCGCCCCCGGGCTCGGCCCGCCCCCGACGGCCGCCGCGCTCGCGGAGGTGGCGCTGGCCACGGAACGAGTCGGACTGGCCCGGACCCTCTACAACGACGCGGTGCGCGACCTGCGGACCTTGCGGGCCCGACGCGTCGTGCGCCTGACCCGGCTGGCGGGCCGGGCCGCGCCACCGCCGTACTTCGAGATCGACGATGTGCTCGCGCCGCAGCCCACCGCTTCGGCTCCCGCGGCTGGATCAGGGTTGGCCGGGCCAGCCGGGGCGGGGCCGGAACGGGCCGAGCCCGGGCGGTCCGGGACTGCCGAGCCGCCGCGCGTGACCGAGGCCGGGGAACGGCCGGTCCACTGAACGTCCCCATCCGGCATGGCGAGCATCTCACGCGCCGGCCGCCGTCCGGCCGCTCGGCCTGGGCCCTCTGTCCGCCGCGAGTCGTACGATGAAGGACGGCCGCCGTGGCGCGCCGCGCGCTGGTGGTCGCGGGGACGTCGGTGAGCGGGGGCGGCGCGGACAGGCAGGCCCTTGGGATGTGGGCAGACGCCCGCGGGCCGCTGGACAGAGGGCAGCTGGAGACAGACGGCAGCTGGAGACAGACGGCAGCTGGACAGCAGAAGGTCACCGGACAGCAGAAGGTCACCGGACAGCAGAAGGTCACCGGACAGCAGAAGGCCGCCGGACAGATGCGGACAGACGCTTGACAGAGAGGTCAACGATGGGAGACGGCCAGCCCGCCGCGCGGGACGGCGCGGTGGGGCAGGACAGCGCCGTGGGGACGGCCCGGGTCAAGCGGGGCATGGCAGAGATGCTCAAGGGCGGCGTCATCATGGACGTCGTCACGCCGGAGCAGGCCAGGATCGCTGAGGACGCCGGGGCGGTCGCCGTCATGGCGCTCGAGCGCGTCCCGGCGGACATTCGCGCGCAGGGCGGCGTTGCCCGGATGAGCGACCCGGACATGATCCAGGGGATCATCGAGGCGGTCTCGATCCCGGTGATGGCCAAGGCTCGGATCGGGCACTTCGTCGAGGCCCAGGTCCTGCAGTCGCTCGGCGTGGACTTCGTCGACGAATCCGAGGTGCTCACCCCGGCCGACCCCAGCCACCACATCGACAAGTGGGCGTTCACCGTCCCGTTCGTCTGTGGGTCCACGAACCTGGGTGAGGCGCTGCGGCGGATCTCCGAGGGCGCGGCGATGATCCGCTCCAAGGGTGAGGCCGGGACCGGGGAGGTCTCCAACGCGGTCGTGCACATGCGCACGATCCGCGGTGAGATCGCCCGGCTGTCCACGCTGCCGGCCGATGAGCTGTACTCGGCGGCCAAGGAGCTGCGCGCCCCCTACGAGCTGGTCGCGGAGGTCGCCCGTCGTGGCAGCCTGCCCGTGGTCCTGTTCACCGCCGGCGGTATCGCGACCCCGGCTGACGCGGCGCTCATGATGCAGCTCGGGGCGGACGGCGTGTTCGTCGGTTCCGGGATCTTCAAGTCGGGTGACCCGGCCCGCCGGGCCCGGGCCATCGTCGAGGCGACCACGATGTTCCGCGACCCGGCGGTGATCGCCAAGGTGTCGCGTGGCCTCGGCGAGGCGATGGTCGGCATCACCACCGACGAGCTCCCGCCGTCGGCCCGCTTCGCCGACCGCGGCTGGTGACCGCCGCCCGTTCGCCGTCCTCGGCAGCCGGGCTCCGGGTCGGCGTCCTCGCGCTACAGGGCGCCGTCCGGGAGCACCTGCGGGCGTTGTCGGAGATCAGCGTCGAGGGCGCTTCGGTCGAGGCGGTCGAGGTCCGCTCGGCGGACGATCTGGCCCGGGTGCACGGGCTGGTGCTTCCCGGTGGGGAGTCGACTACTATTGGGCGGCTGTTACGGGTCTTCGGCCTGCTGCACCCGCTGCGCGACGCGGTCGCGGGCGGCCTGCCGGTCTTCGGATCCTGCGCTGGGATGATCCTGCTGGCCCGGGACGTGCTCGACGGCCGGCCCGACCAGCCGCTGCTCGGCGGGCTGGACGTGGTGGTGCGGCGCAACGCGTTCGGGCGCCAGGTGGCCTCGTTCGAGGTCGACCTGCCGTTCGTCGGCCTGGCTGAGCCGGTGCACGCGGTCTTCATCCGGGCGCCCTGGGTGGAGAAGGTCGGCACCGGGGTCGAGATCCTGGCCCAGGTGGATGACCGGGTGGTCGCGGTCCGGCAGGGAAACCTGCTGGCCACGGCGTTCCATCCGGAGCTGGTGGGCGACAGCCGGCTGCACCGGTTGTTCGTCGGGATCGTGGCGGCGGCGCGGGCTGGCGGGCCGGATCAGGGCCGCCGGTGACCGGCGGGGCGGGCGCCCATGCCCGCCGAGCGGGTCGGGCAGACGGATGGGAGCGGCACGCGACGCCGGGCGGAGCGGCCGGTCGGTACTTCAGGCGGTGAGGACGCAGACATGAGCGGTCACTCTAAGTGGGCGACCACCAAGCACAAGAAGGCGGTCATCGACGCCCGCCGGGGCAAGCTGTTCGCCAAGCTGATCAAGACGGTCGAGGTCGCGGCCAAGACCGGGGGCGGTGACCCGGCGGGCAACCCGACGCTGGCCGACGCCATCGCGAAGGCGAAGTCCCAGTCGGTGCCGAACGACAACATCGACCGGGCCATCAAGCGCGGCTCCGGTGAGCTGGCCGGCGGCGTCTCCTACGAGTCGGTCACCTACGAGGCCTACGGCCCGAACGGCGTCGCGATCATGGTCGAGTGCCTGACCGACAACCGCAACCGGGCCGCCTCCGACGTCCGGGTGGCGATCACGCGCAACGGCGGGACGCTGGCCGATCCGGGGTCGGTCTCCTACCTGTTCCAGCGCAAGAGCGTGGTGACGGTGGCGGGCCGGGACGGCCTGAGCGAGGACGACGTGCTCTTGGCCGTCCTCGACGCCGGCGCCGAGGAGGTCAGCGAGCTCGACGACTCCTTCGAGGTGGTGGCTGAGGCGACCGATCTGCGGGCCGTGCGGGACGCGGTCGTGGCGGCCGGGCTGGAGGTCACCTCGGCCGACCTGTCGTGGCTCCCGACCATGAGCGTCCCCCTGGACACCGAGGCGGCCCGCAAGATCCTCAAGCTGGTCGACGCCCTCGAGGACCTGGACGACGTGCAGAACGTCTGGTCCAACGCCGACATCTCCGACGAGATCATGGAGCTCGTCTCGGCGTAGCCGATCGCTGTGCCGCCCGCCCGGATTCCGGGCGTTCCCGGCGTGTTCCGGCGTGTCGCCCCGGGGCTGTCGCCCCGGTGTACTAGTCTCGAACATGAGTTCATGACAGTGTGCGCGCCGGCCTGGGCACAGCGATCCGGGCCAGGCGGATGACAACAGCCGGGAGGGTCGGGTGCGGGTGCTCGGCGTCGATCCAGGACTGACCCGTTGCGGCGTCGGCGTGGTGGACGGTGAACCGGGGCGGGGCGCGGCGCTGGTCGAGGTCGGCGTGCTGCGGACGCCGACCGCTGAACCGGTGGCGGCTCGCCTGACCGCGCTCGAACAGGGCGTGAACGACTGGATCGACCGCCACCAGCCGGACGCGGTGGCCGTCGAACGGGTCTTCAGCCAGGCCAACGTGCGCACCGTGATGGGTACCGCGCAGGCGGGCGCGGTGGCCATCGTCGCCGCCGCGCGGCGGGGCCTGCCCGTGGCGCTGTACACGCCCAGTGAGGTCAAGGCGGCTGTCTCGGGCAGCGGGCGGGCCGACAAGCACCAGGTGACGTTCATGGTCACCCGGCTGCTCGCGTTACCGGAGCCGCCGAAGCCGGCCGACGCGGCCGACGCGCTCGCCCTGGCCCTGTGTCACCTGTGGCGCGGCCCGGCGCTGGCGCGCCTGACCGCGGCGCGGGGGGCGGGCCGTGGCTCGCGGCCTCGCGTTGGCGGGGCTTCCGGCGGTGGCGCGTCCGGTCGGGACGCTCCCGGCGGCGGGGCTTCCGGCGGCGCCTTGCCCGGTGGCGGGGTAGCGGGCGGCGCGGTGTCGGGTGGCGGGGTAGCGGGCGGCGCGGTGTCGGATGGCGGGGTAGCGGGCGGCGCGGTGTCGGATGGCGCGGTGTCGGATGGCGCGGTGTCGGGTGACACCGGCTCCGCCGGCGTCCGCTCCGGCGACGTGCTTCCCTTCGGCCGGCCGGCGGTGGGCCGGTGATCGTGTCGCTGGCGGGTTCGGTCGCGGCGCTCGCGCCCGAGGCGGCGGTGGTCGAGGTCGGTGGTGTCGGGCTTCGGGTGCTCTGCACGCCCGCGACGCTGGCCGGCTTACGGGTGGGGGAGTCGGCCCGGCTGGCCACCAGCTTCGTCGTGCGGGAGACCGAGCTGACCCTCTACGGGTTCGCCGACGCCGACGAGCGGGACGTCTTCGAGATCCTGCAGGCGGCCGGCGGCGTCGGTCCCAAACTCGCGCAGGCCATTCTCGGGATGTACTCGCCGGACGCCATCCGGCGCATCGTCGCCGGGGACGACCTGAGCGCGCTGACCAAGGTGCCGGGCATCGGGCGCAAGGGAGCCCAGCGGATCATCCTCGACCTCGCCGGTCGGCTGGCCCCACCCGCCGTCGACGGGCCGGTGACCGCCCCCGCTCCGGTGACCGGCGCCCTGGAGCCGATCGCCCAGCAGGTCGCGACCGCCCTGGTCGGCCTGGGCTACAGCGCGCGTGAGGCCGACGACGCCGTCACGGCGGCCACCGCGTCCGCCCCCGAGGCGAGCACCGACCCGGGAGCGTTGCTGCGGGCCTGCCTGGCCGCGCTGCGCCCCGGCAGGTAGCGGGCGGCGCGAGGCAGAGGCAACGGACGACAGGCAGGCGACAGGTAGCGGGCGAGTAGAGCGGCCGGGAGGCTGGGCCGCCCGAGGACCGCGCCGAGCGAGGGAGGAAGCTGCACCGCAATGGACGAACAGCTGATCTCGCCGGTCGCGACGGCCGAGGAGCGCGCCTTCGAAGCGGGCCTGCGTCCCGGTTCCATCGACGACTTCATCGGCCAGGAGAAGGTCCGCGAGCAGATCGTCATCCTGGTCGACGGAGCGCGCCGCCGCGGTCGGCCGCCCGATCACATCCTGCTGTCCGGGCCGCCCGGGCTGGGCAAGACGTCGCTCGCGTTGATCATCTCGCGGGAGCTCGGCGTGCCGCTGCGGATGACGTCTGGCCCAGCGATCGAACGGGCCGGCGACCTGGTCGCCATCCTCACCGCGCTCACCCCGGGCGAGGTGCTCTTCCTCGACGAGATCCACCGGATCGCGCGCCCGGCCGAGGAGCTTCTCTACGCCGCCATGGAGGATTTCCGGGTCGACGTCGTGCTCGGCAAGGGCCCCGGGGCGACCGCGATCCCGCTGGAGATCGCGCCGTTCACCCTGGTCGGCGCGACGACCCGCTCCGGACTGCTGACGGCGCCGCTGCGGGACCGGTTCGGCTTCACCGCCCACCTAGACTTCTACGACACCGCCGAGCTCAGCCGCGTCCTGGTCCGCTCGGCCGGCCTGCTCGACGTGCGCCTGACCCCGGACGGCGCCTGGGAGGTGGCCGGCCGCTCCCGCGGCACGCCCCGGATCGCCAACCGGCTGCTGCGCCGGGTCCGTGACTACGCCGAGGTCCGCGCCGACGGCGTGGTCACCTTGGAGGTGGCCCAGGCCGCCCTGCGGGTCTACGACGTGGACGGGCTCGGCCTCGACCGGCTCGACCGGGCGGTACTGGACGTCCTCGTCCGCCGCTTCGGCGGCGGGCCGGTGGGCCTGCGGACGCTGGCCGTGGCGGTCGGGGAGGAGGCCGACACGGTCGAGGAGGTCTCCGAACCGTTCCTCGTCCGGGCCGGGCTGATCGCCCGTACGCCGCGCGGGCGGGTCGCCACCCCGGCCGCCTTCAGCCACATCGGGCTCGACCCGAACGCGGCCACGCTGGTCCGTTCCCCGATCTCCCCGGGTGGGGACCTGTTCGACGACGGGGCCTCCGGCCCGGGGCCGGCCTGAGCAAACCCGGAGGTTCCGGCCAACCCGGGCGCCACGACCGGCTAGGGGAACTGTGCGCCGTCCCGCCTCGTCGAGGCGGAGGAGGCCGCCGCGCCGCCTCGGACCCAGCCCGCGGCGGTCCGGGGCGGCCGCGGTACGTACGATCGGCCGCACACGAATAAGGAGTAATGGACGTGCGGGAATACTTGGCTGCCGCCACAGCGGCCGGCAGCGGCGGCGGTTCGTCGATCGGATCGCTGCTGCCGATTCTGATCATCCTGGCGGCGGTCGTCTTCTTCATCAGCTCGCAGCGGCGGCGTCAGCGGGCCCAGCAGGACGTGCGTTCGCGCGTCGAGCCGGGCCAGGAGGTCATCACCACCGCCGGTCTGTACGCGACCGTCGTCGAGGTGGACGGCGGTGACGTGCTCCTGGAGATCGCTCCCGGCATCGTCTGCCGCTTCGTGCAGGGCGCGATCGCCCGCGTGGTGCCGGCCGCCGAGGCGGCCGAGCACGCCGATCACGATCACGATCACGGCCATGACCACGACGGCCACGATCACGACGGCCACGATCACGACGGCCACGATCATGAAGATCGCGCGCACGCGGAGCACGCCGAGCATGACGGTCCCGGCGGCGAGCCGGGCGCGAACGCCGGCACGGCCGAGGGGGTCGGCGGCCCGGCGCCCGGGGCGGCCAGGGCCACGCCGAGCAGCGCCAACGGATCCGGTCCGGCCGACCCGCCCGCGGCCGCTGGCGACCGGGTGGAAATACTGAAGAAGCCGGGCGAGTCCGGGACCGGACGGTCCTGACCGTCCAGCCGGGGATTCAGGGGCACATCCGGGCCCGGTGATCGGTCGGCGTGACCGCCGGGGCACCGGAACGCACCGACGGTGACGCTCGTTCCGATACGTTGAGCCTCGCCCCGTCGTTCGGTCGGCCAGGCGCTGTCCGTGGCCGCTGGCGTGGTCCGGCGGCCGGCGCGAGCCTGACGGTCCGTAGCCGGGTCTCGGTACCCGGGTCCGAACCGTCCGAGTACGACTGCGCGACACTCGCGTGTGGAGGAAGGGACATCCGTTGGCACGAGGGTCTACCAGGTCGCGGGCTTCTCGGCCGGTCTGGGCCCGGCTCGGGGTCCTGGCTGGCCTGCTGGTCATCCTGTACGGGATCATGACACTGACGGGGACGCTGACGCCCCGGCTCGGCCTTGATCTCCAGGGCGGGACGAGCGTGATCCTGACTCCCAAGTCGACCGAGAAGGGCAAGAAGGTCGACAGCGGGGCGATCAACCAGGCCGTCGACATCATCCGCCAGCGGGTCAACGGCCTCGGCGTCGCCGAGGCCGAGGTGCAGCGGGCCGGTAACACGATCGACATCTCGGTGCCGGGCAAGGGCCGCAACGACGTGGTCGACCTGGTCGGTCAGACGGCCGAGCTGCGCTTCCGGCAGGTCTACCAGACGTCCGCCGCCACCCCGGCAACGCTGCCGTCGGCCACCGGTGCCCCGGCTACCGGTGCCCCGGCCACCGGTGCCCCGGCCAGCGGCGCGCCGGCCAGTCCCGCCACCTCGGCGCCGGCCGCCGGTGGGAGCACCCTCGCGCCGTCCGGCGCGGCGGTGCCCAGCGCGGCCGCGACGCACGGCGACGCCGTAGCGTCCGGCCTGCTCGCCGCGGGAACCCCGGCCGCCAGCCCCCCCGCGGCCACCGCCCCGGCGACCCCGACGCCGTCCCCGGCCCCGCCGGCCAGCGCGAGCGGCGCCGCCTCGGCGGCGACACCCCCGGCCTCGGTCCTCAGCGCGTACGCCAGCCTGACCTGCTCGCCGTCGGACGTGCGGACCGCCTCCGGCGCGACGGACAAGTCCAGCGACTGGATCGTCGCCTGTGACCGCACCGGCACCACCAAGTACATCCTGATGCCGGCCTCGGTGGTCGGAACCGACGTGAAGACCGCGTCGGCCGGTCTCGCCTCCGCCGGCGGCACCACCCAGATCACCACCGGCGAGTGGGTGGTGAACGTGAGCTTCACCGGCTCCGGCCAGGCGAAGTTCACCAAGCTCACCGAGAACACCGTCGGCAAGGCGGTGGCCATCGTCCTGGACGGCGTGGTGCAGTCGGCGCCGGTCACCAACGAGCGCATCGCCGGGGACGCGCAGATCTCCGGCAACTTCAGCCAGTCCGACGCCAGCGACCTGGCCAACGTCCTGCGCTACGGCGCGCTCCCGCTGGCCTTCGAGAAGTCCCAGGCCGAGTCGATCTCGCCGACCCTGGGCCGGGACTCGCTGCACGGTGGCCTGCTGGCCGGGGCGATCGGGCTGGCGCTGGTCGTGCTGTACTCGTTCCTCTACTACCGTTCGCTCGGCGTGGTGACGATCATGTCGCTCGTCGTCGCCGGCCTGCTGGTCTACGCCGCCGTCGTCCTGCTCGGGTCGGCGGTGTCGTTCACGCTCTCGCTGGCCGGTATCGCCGGCCTGATCGTTTCGGTCGGTATCACCGCCGACTCGTTCGTCATCCTGTTCGAACGGGTCAAGGACGAGGTCCGCCACGGACGTACCGCGCGCGCCGGCGTGGACCGGGCCTGGACGTCGGCCCGGCGCACGATCCTGTCCGCCGACATCGTCTCCTTCCTGGCGGCCGCGGCGCTCTACGTCCTGTCGATCGGCAGCGTCCGGGGGTTCGCCTTCACCCTGGGCATGTCGACCATCATCGACCTCGTCGTCGTGTTCCTGTTCACGAAGCCGGTGGTGACCTTGCTCGTCCGTAGGCGCTTCTTCTCCTCGGGCCGGTGGTCGGGCCTGCGGGTCGCCCGGCCCGTGGCCACCGCCGCCCCGCCCGAACGGGCTCGCCTGACCCGGCGCGCTCCGTCGGGGGCCGGCGCCCCCGCTCCGGGTGCCTCGGCGCCGCCCGCTGGTCGCGGCGGTGGGGACCCGAGCGGCCCGGCCGGGCCCGGCGCCGAGCGCGGACGGAGGGCCTGAGATGGGAATCCGGGCCCTTGTCGCCGGCGACGCGTCGAACACCGACTTCATCGGGCGCAGGCGCGTCTGGTACGTCGTGTCGGGTCTCATCCTGACGATCTGCGTCGTCAGCATGATCGTGCGGGGCTTCTCCTTCGGCATCGACTTCAAGGGCGGGGCGATGTTCCAGTTCGCCGCGCGCGGTCACACCACCACCGAGGCGAGCTCGGCTCTGTCCGCCGTGGGTATCAGCCCGGACAACTCGTCCGTCCAGGAGCTGACCACCACCTCCACGCGCGAGCTGCGGATCCAGACCCCGGCCCTCACCGACGCGCAGACCAACGGGTTCACGAACGAGATCACCAAGCGCTTCGGGGTCCAGGAGAAGAACATCACGATCTCGACGGTCGGTGCCTCCTGGGGCTCGACCGTCACCGCGAAGGCGCTCCAGGGCCTCATCCTCTTCCTGGTCCTCGTGCTGGTGTACCTGTCCATCCGGTTCGAGTGGAAGATGGCGCTCGCCGCGATGATCGCCCTCATCCATGACCTCCTGGTCACGGCGGGCGTGTACTCACTGGTCGGGTTCGAGGTGACCCCCTCGACGGTCATCGCGGTGCTGACCATCCTCGGGTTCTCGCTCTACGACACCGTGGTCGTCTTCGACCGGGTCCGGGAGAACACCGCCGGCCTGCTGACGACCGGCCGCCGGACCTACGCCGAGGCGACGAACGACGCGCTCAACGAGACGTTGATGCGTTCGATCAACACTTCGCTGATCGCGCTGATCCCGGTCGCCTCACTGCTGTTCGTCGGGGCTGGTCTGCTGGGCGCGGGGACGCTGAAGGACCTGGCCCTGGCCCAGTTCGTCGGGCTTGCCTCCGGCGCGTACTCGTCGCTGTTCGTCGCCAGCCCCATCCTGGTCGACCTGAAGAAGGGGGAGGCCCCGGTCCGGGCGCTCGACGCCCGGGTCGCCCGAGCCCGCTCCCGCGGCGGCGCCGGGCGGGCCGCCGCCGGCTCGCCCGCCGGGGGCGAACGAGGCGATCGGGAGCGCGGTGCTCGGGAGGCCGGTGCTCGGGAGGCGGGCGGCGATCAGACCGCGCCCCTGTCCTACCCGGGTGACGCGGAGTCCGCGCGCGCCGGGCGGCCGGGCGAGGCCGGCACTCGGGGTGAGGACGGCGAGCGGGAACCGGTCCCGGCCACCGCCCGACCGGGGTCCGGCGGCCAGTCCGGCCCGGCCCGGCGGCCCCAGCAGCCGAGACCTCGCCGCAACCAGCGCGGCGGCGGGCGGCCCAGCGGCAAACGCCGCCGATGACCCAGCCGAACCACCGAGGGGGACCTGTGACAATGACGCCCGAGCACGCGCCCGGCTCCGTCGGGCGGGGTGGCGCGGACGCGGCCGGGGTCCGGGCCGCCGATCTGGGTGCCGCCGACGTGGCCGCCGCCGAAGCTCGGGCCGCCGAGGTGCTGCGGGTGCACGTGCGGGACGTGCCGGACTTCCCGAAGCCCGGCGTCGTCTTCAAGGACATCACTCCGCTGCTGGCCACCGCCGACGCGTTCGCGGTGGTCATCGACCACCTGGCCGCCCAGGCCCGGGCACACGACGTGGCGGCGGTCGTCGGGATCGAGGCCCGGGGCTTCCTGCTGGCCGCGCCGGTCGCCTACCAGATCGGGGCGAGTCTGGTGCCGATGCGCAAGCCGGGCAAGCTGCCCGGGGCGACGCTGGCCCAGTCCTACGACCTCGAGTACGGCGCGGCGACCCTTGAGGTCCACGCCGACGCCTTCGCCGCCGGCTCCCGGGTCCTGCTCATCGACGACGTGCTGGCCACCGGGGGCACGGCGGCCGCGGCGGCGAGCCTGGTCCGGCGGGCCGGCGCAACGCCGACCGGGCTGGCCGTCCTGATGGAGCTGACGTTCCTGCCCGGGCGCGAGACCGTCGGAGATCTCCCGGTCTCGGCGCTGATGGCCGTCTGATCCGCTTCGCGCCCGGCCGGGTCTCCAGTCCTGGTCCGTCCCGAGTGACCCGTCCCGAGTGGTCCGTCCGGTGACCGTGGCCCAGGTTGCGGAAGGCGCTCAGCCGTCCGACGGTTAACCTCTACAGGACGTCGGGGAAACAGCCGAGCGTTTCGACCCCGGCCGAGACGACCCCGGCCGAGACGACCCCGGCCGAGACGACGTGGAGAGGACCGAGGTGCCCGAGGCAGCGCCGGCACGGACCGGCTCGTCGATCGCGGTCCCGGCGGAGGCCGGGCCGCCGTCGCCGGGCCAGTCCATCGCGCCCGGACCGGCCGCGGCACTCGGGCCGGTCCCGTCGGGTCCGCCGGGTCCGGCCGCGCCGCCGTCGGCCCCGCCTCCGGACGGTCGGCCGGATGACGGCGGCGCGCTCGTGGACGAACCCGCGCCGGCCGAGCCACGACCGACTGGGCCGGCAACGAGCGAGCCGCGAACGAGCGACGCGACCGGCCCCGGCAGCCGGGAGCCCGCGGCCGACGCCCCGCTCGTCCCGCCCCGCCTCGGTCACGAGTCGCCGCCGCTGCCGCGGCGCATGCGCGGCCGCCTCACCTGGCTCGCCTCCCACCGCGCGTCGGCATCCCTGCTCGAGCCGGTGTTGCGCGGCCTGCTGGCCAACCATCCCAAGGCCGACCCCGCGCTGGTCGAGCGGGCCTTCGAGGCGGCCGAGGCGGCGCACGCCGGCCAGGTCCGCCTGTCCGGCCACCCGTACATCACCCATCCGGCCGCCGTGGCGGGCATCCTGGCCGACCTGGGCATGGACATCCCGACCCTGTGCGCGGCGCTGCTGCACGACGCGGTCGGCGACGACGGCCTGACCCTGGAGGCGGTCGAGGCCGAGTTCGGCGCCTCGGTCGCGACCATCATCGACGCGGTCCAGCGGCTGCACCGGGTCAAGGTGGGGGAGACAGCCCAGGCTGAGATCATCCGGCGGATGGTCGTGGCGATGGCCCGCGACCCCCGCACGCTGCTGGTCCGGCTGGCCGACCGGCTGCACAACATGCGCACCCTGCGCTTCCTGCCCGAGCACAAGCAGGAGCGCAAGGCCCGGGAGACGCTGGAGATCTACGCGCCGCTGGCCCACCGCCTGGGCATGAACTCGCTCAAGTGGGAGCTGGAGGACCTCTCGTTCGCCACGCTCTACCCGAAGCGTTACGACGAGATCGTCCGCCTGGTCGCGGACCGCGCGCCCAGCCGCGACACCTACCTGGCCGGCGTGACCGGCCAGGTGCGTGACCAGCTGGCCGACTCCCGGATCAAGGCGGTCGTCTCCGGCCGGCCCAAGCACTACTACTCGATCTACCAGAAGATGATCGTGCGCGGCCGGTCGTTCGACGATATCTACGACCTGGTGGGCATCCGGGTCCTGGTCGACTCGGTCCGGGACTGCTACGCGGCGCTGGGCACGCTGCACGCGAGCTGGCAGCCGATCCCGGGCCGGTTCAAGGACTACATCGCGATGCCCAAGTACAACATGTACCAGTCGCTGCACACGACGGTGATCGGCCCGGGCGGCAAGCCGATCGAGCTGCAGATCCGGACGCACGCGATGCACAACCGGGCCGAGTACGGCATCGCGGCGCACTGGAAGTACAAGGAGGACGGCGTCGCCGCCCAGCCGTCGGGTATCTCCGCCCCGCCCGGCCTGAGCCTGGCCGACGGCGGCGGCCGGGCCCGCGGCTCCCGGCGGGACAAGGCTGACAAGGGCGATCCCGCGACCTGGCTGCGCCAGATCCTGGACTGGCAGCGGGAGTCGGCCGAGCCCGGCGAGTTCCTCGACAGCCTGCGGTTCGAGGCGCACATCGACGAGGTCTTCGCCTTCACCCCCAAGGGTGACGTCATCCCGCTGCCGGAGGGCTCGACCCCGGTCGACTTCGCCTACGCCGTCCACACCGACGTCGGTCACAGCTGCGTCGGAGCCCGGATCAACGGCCGGATCGCCGCGCTCGACACGACCCTGGCCAACGGGGACACGGTCGAGATCTTCACCTCGCGGGCCCAGGGCGCCGGCCCGAGCGGGGACTGGCTGGCCTTCGTCCGCTCGTCCCGCGCCCGGACCAAGATCCGTCAGTGGCACGCCCGGGAGCGCCGGGAGGACGCGGTGATCGCCGGCCGGGACGCCATCGGCCGGATGATGCGCCGGGCCGGCCTGCCGCTGGCCCGCCTGACCGGCGGCGACGCGCTGCTCAGCCTGGCCAAGGACCTGCGCCACGCCGACGTCTCCGGCCTCTACGCGGCCGTCGGCGAGGGGCACATCAGCGCCGAGCACGTCGTGTCCCGCATGGTCGCCGCCCTGGGCGGCCCGGACGCCGCGGCCGAGGACGTGGCCGAGACGGCGGTGGCGATCCACGCCGTCCAGCGCGCCGGCAACGAGCCCGGGGTGATCGTCGACGGCCTCGACGACGTCTGGGCCAAGCTCGCCCGCTGCTGCCTGCCGATGCCGCCGGACGAGATCCGCGGCTTCATCACCCGGGGCAAGGGCGTGTCGGTCCACCGGGCCGACTGCCCGAACCTGGCCCGGCTGCGCGACGGGCCGCACGACCGGACGGTCGGCGTCCGCTGGGCCAGCGCCAGCGGCTCGGTGTTCCTCGCGGTGATCCAGGTCGAGGCCGTCGACCGGCCGCGGCTGCTCTCCGACGTCACCCGGGTGCTGTCCAACCGGCACGTCAACATCCTGTCGGCCTCGGTCACGACGTCCCGTGACCAGGTCGCGATCAGTCGATTCACCTTCGAGATGGCGGATGCCAAGCATCTCGGCCACATCGTCGAAGCGGTCCGCGCGCTCGACGGCGTGTACGACTGTTGCCGGGTCACCGCGAACGCGAGGGGCTGACGTCATGACACCTCCGCCGCCGGGTCGCGTGCCGGGGGTGGCATGCGCTCGCGACGGGGGAGGGCAGCGCCGGTCGGGGGTCCGGTCGTCCGGTGGCCCGCCGCTGGGCGGCCCGCCGTCGGGTGGTAGAGGGGGGACGCGGTGAACGCTGAGGTCGCGGGACTGGGTTTCCCCGCCGGTTCGCTGCCAGGGCCGGCACCGTCGCCGGGCTCCGGCGGGTCGGGGACGGGGCGCGCGAGCACGCCCGCCGCGCCGGCTCGCCCGGCCCGGGAGCCACGGGAACTCCGGGAGTCACGGGCGTCGGAGCCGCCGCCGGGCGCCGTCGGCGCGGGCGTCGACCGGCCGGACGAGGCATCCCGAGCGCTGGCCACCCGTCTGAGCGGCTCCCGGCTGGCGCAGATGGCCCGGCGCCGCTCGCCCCGCACCCCGGTGCCACCGGAGCTGCGCGGCGTCATCGACCTGCACCGCCGGCACTATCCGAAGGCCGACGTCGGGCTGATCGTGCAGGCCTTCGACGTGGCCGAGCGTATGCACTCCGGGCAGATGCGCCACAGCGGCGAGCCCTACATCACCCATCCGGTGGCCGTCACCGAGATCCTGGCCAGCCTTGGCGCGGACACGACGACGATCGTCGGTTCCCTGCTGCACGACACGGTCGAGGACACTCCGTACACGCTGCCCGGCGTCGAGGCCGCGTTCGGGGTCGAGGTGGCCAACCTGGTCGACGGGGTCACAAAGCTCGACCGGATGCGGTTCGGGGAGGCGGCCGAGGCCGAGACGCTGCGCAAGCTGATCGTAGCGCTGGCCAAGGACTACCGTGTCCTGCTCATCAAGATCGCCGACCGGCTGCACAACATGCGCACGCTGGGGTTCAAGTCCCCGCCGAAGCAGGTCAAGATCGCTCGGGTGACGCTGGACGTGCTGGCGCCGCTGGCCCACCGGCTCGGCGTCAGCGTCATCAAACGGGAGCTGGAGGACCGCTCCTTCGCCGTGCTCCACCCCGAGGACTCGGCCCGCGTCAGCGCGATGGTCGAGCGCTTCGCCGCCGCCGAGCGGCGTGAGCGGACGCTGGCCACGGTGGCCGACGAACTGTCCGACGCCCTGCTGCGAGCCCGCATCGAGAGCACGATCTCGGTCCGTCCGAGCCACCTGTTCTCGATCTACAAGCGGGCCCGGGAACGGGGCCGCGAACCCATCAACTACAACGACATCGTCCGGGTGCTGGTCCTGGTCAACTCGGTGACCGAGTGCTACGCCACGCTGGGCGTCGTCCACTCCCTGTGGCGACCGGTGCCGGGGCGACTGCGGGACTTCATCGCGGCGCCCAAGTTCAACATGTACCAGTCGCTGCACACCACGGTGCTCGACCCGCGCGGCCGGCCGGTGGACATCCAGATCCGCACCGAGGCGATGGACCAGCTGGCCGAGACCGGGATCGTGGCCCGGCCGGTGGGGCCGGGCGCCGACGGGGCCCGGCTGGAGGGGCTGGCCTGGCTGCACAGCCTGCTCGACTGGCAGGGCGACGCCGACGACCCTCGGGAGTTCCTGGAGTCGCTCTCCAGCGACCTCGACTCGGACGAGGTACTCGCCTTCACCCCGAAGGGCAAGGTCATCGCGCTACCGGCCCGCTCGACCCCGCTCGACGTCGGCTACGCCGTCCATACCGAGCTCGGTCATCGGGCGATCGGAGCCCGGGTCAACGGCCGGCTCGTCCCGCTACACACCCGGCTGCGCAACGGAGACCTCGTCGAGATCCTCAAGTCGGACCGGTCGGATGCCGGGCCGTCGGAGGACTGGCTGTCGTTCGTCAAGACGTCCCGGGCCAAGGTCAAGATCCGCCGTCGGCTGGCCCGTCAGCGCCGGGCGGACGAGCGCCGGCGCGAGGACGAGCACGCCGCGCCGGCCGGCGCCGGCACCTCGGCGTCGAGCCCGGTGAGCCACGGGACCACGAGCGGATCGGGGGCGTACGGGTCCGGGATGAACGGGCTCGGGATGAACGGGTCCGCCGCGGACCGGGCGCCGGTCGACCGGCGCCCGGCGGCCGGGGCGGTGCCCGGCGAGGCGGTGCCCGGCGAGGCGGTGCCCGGCGAGGCGGTGCCCGGCGAGGCGGTGCCCGGCGAGGCGGTGCCCGGCGAGGCGGTGCCCGGCGAGGCGGTGCCCGGCGAGGCGGTG